>OKSB01000352.1_pt1 | contig 52401 bp, 50 predicted proteins | sample 1601171 | NCBI WGS metagenome assembly OKSB01 (sample SAMEA3541496, study PRJEB24748) | human gut metagenome | biome: human gut; feature: human-associated habitat; material: faeces | place: China | collected 2012 | reverse complement strand
ACCTAACAAACGCTAAAGGCAGTTCAAAACTCGTGTACATTTTGCGCTGCTGGAATCAATAAAAGCATTTTTAAAAATATTTCGATTTCTTTGGAAGAATCAGTAGCTTTCCGGCGCAAGGTGTGATATGTGTTGTGGCTACCAAAGAAAGGAGCGATGCTCATGGCTAAAAAACGCGCCAACGGCGAGGGCAATATTCGCAAACGCGCAGACGGGCGTTGGGGGGGCGCTACACAGCGGGCTACCACCCCGAAACCGGAAAGCGCATCATCAAAAACGTGCTGGGTAAGACGCAGGCGGAATGCAAGGCAAAGCTAAAGAAAGCCATTGAGGAAAGCCAGTCATTGGACGTCGGCCGCGCCGATGAATACACGGTTGCCGCTTGGCTGCGGACGTGGTTTGAATTGTATGCCAAACCGCACATTCGCCCATCCACCATGAACTACTACCACCGGAACATCGAACAGCATATCATCCCTGCTATCGGGGATATCCCGCTGAATAAGCTCACCACCCGTGACCTGCAAAAGCTCTACAACGATCTGCAAAGCAATGGGCGGCTGAGAAAAGTACAGAAAAAGGAAAAACCCGGACTGAGCAATTCCACTGTGCGCGGTATCCACATGATGCTGCACAACGCCCTTGACCGGGCGGTGAAGGAAAAACTCATTCTCAGCAATCCCACGGAGAATTGCATCATCCCCAAAATTGAAAAACAAGAGATGAAAATTCTTCACCCAGACCACATCAGCGCGTATCTAAATGCAGCCGAGCGGCGTAATGCCCTGCCGATGTTCTATCTGGAACTGGTCAGCGGACTGAGAAAGGGCGAGCTGGTCGCGCTCCAATGGAGCGACCTTGACGAAGCCAACTGCACCATCTCCGTCAGTAAGCAGGCCAGCTGGGACACAGAGGGGAACCTCATTCTAAGCCAGCCTAAAACCGGAAATTCCATCCGTGAGGTGTCTATCCCGCAGGATGCCGTGGAGCTGCTGAAGCAGGAGCACGCCAAACATCCCAGCAATCCGTGGATGTTCCCGTCCGGCAGAACAGGAGAAATGTACCACCCCGACTCGGTCGTAACACTCCACAAGCGAATCCTCAAGGACGCGGGACTGGAGCATATCAGGTTCCACGACCTGAGACACACATTCGCGACCTTGGCACTGCAAAACGGCGTAGATGTAAAAACAGTGTCTTCAATGCTCGGTCACTACGACGCGGGATTCACCCTGCGAACCTACACCCACGTCACACGGCAGATGCAGCAAAAGGCCGCGGAGAAAATGGGCAGCTTCATGGCGCAGATTCGATAAGTCCCGCAGGCAAGCAGAGCACCGGAAAGGAAGCAATTTCTCTCCGGTGCTCTTTGGGTCTTTCCGCGCATTTCGTTGTACCCATGGGGCATGAGCTGGCAGTAGGCGGCAAAGCCGCTGACTGCCCCTATGGGTCAAATGCGTGTCCGCCGAACGGGACCATGGGTCAAAATCTCGTGTCCATTTTCTTGGGTACAGTTTATTCCGCTTGTGGGTCACGGTGTGGGTCAGTGCTTGACCCACATTTTGACCCACACCTTTTTCAGCGTTTTCGCAACAAAAAAGCATCGAAAACCGAAGTTTTCGATGCTTTTTGGAGCTGGTGGTGTGACTCGAACACATGACCTGCTGATTACGAATCAGCTGCTCTACCGACTGAGCTACACCAGCGCATTCGTTCAAATGCAAATGGAAGTATAGCACAAAGTTTTTTTTGCGTCAAGCGATTTTTCAAACTTTTTGAAAGCGGCGGCTTTGCCGCCGCTTTTTCATTCTTTCCGCCGTCTGCGGCGGATACGGTTGATGTGGCGCTCGAAGTCGCCGCTGCCGATGAGCTCGGCAAGCACATACTGCTCAAAGACCGGCACGGTGCAGGAATAGAATCCCACCTCGCGCCGAAACTGCTCGGAGAGCGCGGGCGGCAGCACCATGTAGCCCACGCGCATCGACGGCGCGATGGTCTTGGAGAACGTATTCATGTAGATGACCGAGCGCTCGGGTTCGAGGGCGAAGAGCGTATCCTCGCTCTTGCTCGACACGCTGAATTCCGAATCGAAGTCGTCCTCGACGATGTAGCCGCCGCGCTCCTCCGCCCAGCGGAGATATTCGCGGCGTTTGCCCGCGCTGGCGGTCACCTGACTCGGGAAGCTGTGGAACGGCGTGACATGCAGCACCGTCGCGCTCGCGCGGGTGAGCTCATCGGAGCGGATGCCGTCGCTGCCGAGGCGCAGCATCTCGCACGTGACGCCGTGCGCCTGATACACCCTGCGGATCTTGTCGTAAGACGGGTCTTCGAGCGCAAACACGCGCTCGCGCCCCAAAAGCTGCACGATGAGTCCGTAGAGGTATTCCGCGCCCGAGCCGATCACGATCTGTCCCGGCTGGACGCTGATGCCGCGCGAGCGGGAGAGATACGCCGCAATGGTGCCGCGCAGCTCGGCGCAGCCGTTGTTCGGCGACTTGACGAGAATACTCTCGCCGTACTCGCTGAGTACACGCCGCATCGTCTTGGCGAGCGACGGGAACGGAAATTCATCCTCCGTCCCGTGAGAAACGGTCGTGCGGCGCTCGGTCTCCGTCTCGGAGACCGGAAAGCAGTCCGCCGCGGCGAAGCTCACGAAAAAGCCGCTGCGCTCGCGGGATTCCAAATACCCCTCGTCGCATAGGATCGCCAGCGCATGCTCGACTGTGATGACACTCACGCCTGTCTCTGTTGCGATCAGGCGCTTGCTGGGCATTTTCGTTCCCAGCGGGTAAACACCGCTGACGATGTCGCGCCGCAGCTGGTGATAGAGCTGTAAATACGCGCTCTGCGCGGCGGTTTTGTCGATGTGATAGTGCATAGAGCTTACTGCTTCTCGTCCGGCGCGGTAGGCTCAGCGGCGGCTTCTTCCGCCTCCGTTGTCTGCTGCACACGCTTGACAAACAGATTCGACCCGTCAGCCTTTTTGACCTTGAACTGATAGACGAGGATCCCTGCGCACACGAGCACCATCACGAGCGACAACGCCTGCGACACGCGGATGCGCTGACCAAACAGCGTCCAGTGGAAAAGATACAGACTGTCGGTGCGCAGCCCCTCGATCCAGAAACGGCCGAGACCATACCAGATGAAGTAAAAGCAAGTGTTCTCCCCGTCAAAGCGGCGGGCGCGGGACACGACAAAATAAAGCAGCAGCAGACCGATCACATTCCACAGGCTCTCATAAAGAAACGTAGGGTGTACATCCATATACGTCGTGGCCGACGTCCAGAGCCGCATGCGCCAGGGGAGCTCCGTCGCCGCGCCGAAGGCTTCCCGGTTCATAAAGTTGCCCCAGCGGCCAATAGCCTGCCCAATGAAAAGTCCCTGCACGCAGCAGTCCGCCAGCGCCCAGAAGGAGATCTTGCGGCGGCGGCTGAAAAGATACGCCGTCAAAAAGCCCGCAATGACGCCGCCGTAGATGGCAAGGCCGCCGTCCCAGATGCGGTAGGTCGACGACCAGTTGATCGAGCCGTCGCTCCCGCGAAACAGGTCGAGGTAGAAAAGCACATAGTAAATCCTCGCACCGATGATGGAAAGCGGGATGACCCAGAGCACCGTGTCGATGATATTATCCCCGCTCAGGCCGTATTTCGGTGCCTGCTTCATGCAGAAATAGAGTCCCAGCAGCATGCCCGCGGCAATGATGATGCCGTACCAGTAGATGCCGTTGCCGATGTTCAATGCCTTGGACGGCACGGTGAACTGCCAGTCGCCGAAAAGGCCGGGAAAGCTGATGGGCGCGTCGGAAAAGCTCATGGGATCGTTATCCTTCTTTCTTGGGTTCGATGATGGAGATGGCGCGGCGGCTGTCCGTCAGGTTTTCGCGCAGGAAGCGCTCGACATCCGCTTTTTCGATGCTCGCGTACGCCTCGGGGAACCGGAGCGCATCGAAGCCGCGGAAGTAGCCGTCCGCCATGGAGATGGCGATATTTTCAAACGAGTTGAGCGCGCGCAGCGTCGCGCCGAAGCTCGCGCGGCGGATCTGCTCGAAAAAGTCAGGGTCGATGCCCTCGCGCGCGAGGCGCTGCGCCTCTTCCAAGATCGCGTCGCTCACCTGCTGCGGCTGCCCGCTCTCGCCGCCGGCGCACAGAACCGCGACGCCCGGCAGCTGGTCAAAACCGCCGCCAAAGCTCGAATTGATGAGTCCCTCGTCGTAAAGGCGCTGGTAGAGCGGCGACGAATCGCCGAGCAGCACGTCGCTCGCCATCTCGCCGATGAGCGACTGGCGCAGGAGGTCGCCCTCGTTCGTCTCGCACTTAAAGCCGACTAAAAACTGCGGCAGCGCGACCTCCATCTGCGTGACGGTCTCCTTCTGCGCGGCAGCGTCGTCCTCTTCTTCGCCATAGCAGCGTGCGATCTCCTCGCCGCGCTCGCGGGGCAAGACCTCCTCGGCCAGCGCGATCACCGTGTGGGGATCGACGTTGCCAACAACGCACAGCGCCATATTGGACGGACAGTAGAACGCGTGGTGGCAGTCGTACAGCGTTTCCGCCGTGATGCCCGCGATGCTCTCGACCGTGCCGGCGATGGGCACACGCGCGGGCGACGAACGGTACAGGCAGGCAAGGAGCCTTTCGTAGACCTGCCAGTCGGGCGAATCCTCGACCATGCGGATCTCCTGACCGATGATGCCGCGTTCCTTTTCCACGCTTTCGTCCGTAAAGTACGGAACGGAGACAAACGAGAGCAGGATGCGCAGGTTTTCTTCAAAATGCTCGGTGCAGTCAAAGTAATAGCCCGTCATCGCGTTGGAGGTAAAGGCGTTCGGCTCTGCGCCGTTTTGCGAGAGTACCTGTAGGGCGTTGCCGTCCTTCGTGTCGAACATCTTGTGCTCTAAATAGTGCGCGATGCCCGCGGGCGTGTCGTACTTTTCGCCGTTTCGGATGAACTGCATGTCCATCCCACCGTAGCGCGTGGCGAAAAAGGCGTATTTTTTGCGGTGCTGGGGCTTGGGGACGATGAATATCTTCAAGCCGTTCGGCAGCGTCTTTTCCAGGACCGTTTCCCCGATGCGGGGGTAGCTTTTCTCATTCATCCTTGCTGTCCTCCCCTGTCAGGAAATACACCGTGTCAAGCGTCATGCTCTGCGCGGCCTCGGCGATGCGCTCGTTCGTCACGGCGCGCAGCGCCGCGATGAGCTCATCCGCCGTCTCGCGGATGCCCGTGGCCGCCTGACCGAGGGCATTTTCCTCCATGCGGCCCGCGCTGTCGCCGCGCGATTCGAGCGACGCGATCAGGCACGCTCTCGCGCCCTCGACCTCCCATTCCTCAAATTCGCCGCGCTGCACGCTTGCAAGCTGGGCAAGAATTTCACGCTTGGCGGTCTCCACATCCCTGCACTCAATGCCGGACGAGACCGTCACGATACCCTTGGAGCGGTGATAGGCGGAAGAAGCATAATAGCAGAGGGACAGCTTTTCACGCACGTTCAAAAAGAGCTTGGAATTGCTGTACCCGCCGAAAATCAAATTTGCCAGCATCATCGCAGGCGCGTCGTTCGTCGACGCGCGCCAGCCCATCGAGAGCCTTCCCTGCGTCACGTCCATGCGCTCGGTGATCTCGCGCGGCGTCTCCGGCGCGTTTTTCTTCTCCGCGATGACCGGCGGCACGACACGCCCGCGCTGGAGCGGCGCAAACGCGCGGGAGATGGCCTCCTCCACGCGCTCGCGCTCGGCGCTGCCGCAGTAGAAGAGCTCCAAGTGCGCGGTGGAGAGTAACTCCTGATAGTAGCGGAAGAGCGTCTGGTTCGTGATCTTCTCAACGCGCGCGATGGAGCCGAACTTGTCCACCCCGTAGCGCTCGCCGCGGCACATCTCCTGAAGTAAGCGCAGGTCTGCGTAGTCGCGCTTGTCGTTGATGATGCCGCGGATGGCGTCGATGAGGTTCTGCTTCTCGCTTTCGACATAGTCGTTCAGGAAGCGGCCGTTGCGCGTCACGGGGTCGAGCAGCAGCTCGCCCAAAAGGTCGCACATCGGCTCGAGCAGCTTTTCTCCTCCCGGGACAAATTCCTCGTCGATGAAGCTCGCGGCAAAGCCGATGCACTGGTTCTCGCCCTTTTTGCGTACCGTGCAGCCGATGGACGAGCCATAGAGCAGGTCGAGCGCGGTGGAAAGTGAGCGCATATCGGGGTGCGACATCGTGCCGCGGCGCAGCACGCTCGGCAGCAGCGCGCCAAAGCTCGCCGTTTTTTCGTTGATCGGCGTGATGAGCTGCACGCTCAGCGTCCCCGTTTTGAATTTATCCGAGCGCACATAGTCGAGGTTCACCTCGGGTGCGATCTCAAGTCTGACCGGTTCCATCACGGATTCCTCCTGTGGTCATTTTTCAGAATTTGCCCTTAGGATACCACGAAACTGTGAACAATTCCACTCTTTTCTGCTTACACCGCACTTTCCGGCGCAAAAACGGAAGAATTTTCTGCTCGCATGACGTTTTTCTTGCGATTTTTCCTTGACAATTTTGATAAAATCATGTAAACTGATTCATGTTGTAAAGGTATAAAACTTTACATAAGAATCTGCACAAGGAGGAACTTCCCGTGAAAAACCAGACCTTTCGTATGACGATGCTCTTCGACTTTTATGGGGAGCTTCTCACCGACCGCCAGAAGGAATTCTACGATCTCTACTATAACGAGGACCTGTCGCTCTCCGAAATTGCCGAGAACTACGGCATCTCCCGCCAGGGCGTGCGCGACGTCATCGTGCGCGCGGAGAACTACATGACCGAGATCGAAGACAAGACGGGGCTCATCAAGCGCTTCATGCAGCTTCAGCCCCACGTGGAAAAGATCACGGACGCGGCCGAGCAGATCAAGCAGCTCAACTTCCGCCGGTATGAGGACCGCCAGCTCGAAGAGCTTGCCGGCGTGATCGAGGCCGAGGCGGCGGCACTCAAGGAGTAATACATCCATGGCATTTGAAGGACTGAGCGAAAAGCTCAACGCCACATTCAAACACCTGCGCGGCAAGGGCCGCCTGAGCGAAGAGGACATCAAGCTCGCAATGCGTGAGGTGCGCCTGGCGCTCCTCGAAGCAGACGTGAGCTACAAGGTCGTCAAGGACTTTGTCAAAACCGTCTCTGAGCGCGCCGTCGGCGCCGAGGTGCTCGACAGCCTGACCCCTGCCCAGCAGGTCATCAAGATCGTCAGCGAAGAGCTCACCGCGCTCATGGGCGGTGCCAATGCGAAGCTGACCTTCGCCTCCAAGCCGCCGACGGTCGTCATGATGGTCGGCTTACAGGGCGCCGGTAAGACGACGAACGTCGCCAAGCTCGCGGGCTACTTCCGCAAGCAGGGCCACCGTCCGCTGCTCACCGCGTGCGACGTGTACCGTCCCGCGGCCATCACGCAGTTACAGGTCGTCGGCAAGCAATTGAATATTCCCGTTTTCGAAATGGGTCAGATCGACCCCGTTCAGATCGCGCAGGAGGCCGTCAAGTACGCCGGTGACCACGGCAACGACATGGTCTTCCTCGATACCGCAGGCCGCCTGCACATCGACGAAGCGCTGATGGACGAGCTCAAGCGCATCAAGGCCGCCGTCAAGCCGACCGAGATCCTGCTCGTCGTCGACGCGATGACCGGTCAGGACGCCGTGAACGCCGCCACCGCCTTTGATGAGGCACTCGGCATCGACGGCGTCGTGCTCACGAAGCTCGACGGCGACGCCCGCGGCGGCGCAGCCCTCTCGATCCGCGCGGCGACCGGCAAACCCATCAAGTTCATGGGCACGGGCGAAAAGCTCGACATGATCGAGCCCTTCCACCCCGACCGCATGGCGCAGCGCATCCTCGGCATGGGCGACGTGCTGTCGTTCATCGAGCGCGCCGAGCAGAGCATCGACGAGGAAAAGGCGAAAAAGCTCGAAGAAAAGCTCAAAAAGAACCGCTTCACTCTCTCCGACTATTACGACCAGCTCGTCCAGCTCAAGAGCATGGGCAGCTTTGAACAGCTCGCGGGCATGATGCCCGGCCAGCTCGGCAAGCAGATGGCAAACGCCGAGCTTGACCCCAAGATGATGGCACACACCGAGGCGATCATCCTCTCGATGACACCCTACGAGCGCGAGAATCCCGCGGTGCTCGGCGCCAGCCGCAAAAAGCGCATCGCCGCCGGCTGCGGACTCGAGGTCGTGGATGTCAATCGCCTGCTCAAGCAGTTTGAGATGATGCAGAGCATGATCAAGCAGGTCACGCGCGGCGGCAAGATGCCAAAGGGCATGGGCGGCTTCGGCGGCGGCCGGATGCGCGGTTTCGGGCGCAAGAAACGCTTCAAGTAATTTCCGTTGATAAGTGCACAAGCATTTCATCATAATACAAAATCATTTACATTATTTTTGGAGGTAGTAACCATGGTTAAAATTCGTCTGCGCAGAATGGGCGCCAAGAAGGCTCCTTTCTATCGTGTTGTCGTCGCTGATTCCCGTTATCCCCGCGACGGCCGCTTCATCGAAGAGATCGGCACCTACAATCCCTGCGTCTCCCCCGCCGAGATCAAGATCGACGCTGAGCGCGCTCAGGAGTGGATCAAGACCGGCGCTCAGCCCACCGACACGGTCCGTGCGCTGCTGAAGAAAGTCAACGCGCTGTAAGACCCGGGGTGCAAGAAATGAAAGACTTGCTGCTCTACATCGCCCGCAGCCTTGTTGAGCATCCCGATGACGTCACCGTCACGGAGAAGCAGGGCGCGGACGAGCTTACGTTGGAGCTGCGCGTCGCACCTGACGATATGGGCAAGGTCATCGGCCGTCAGGGCCGCATTGCCAAGGAGATCCGCACGGTCGTCCGTTCCTATGCTCAGCGCACCGGCGTAAAGGTGTCTGTCGACATCGTAGACTGAACTGCAAAAACGTTCCCGAGAAGCTCTCGGGAACGTTTTTTATTCTTGCCATCCCCCGCCGATTCCGCTATACTGGATGGATAGAACAAAACAAAGGAGCATGACAATGGGTCTCTTTTCCAAAAAGAGCGCGCCGCAGCCGAGCGCGCGCCCGGAATATATCGAAGTCGGCCAGATCGTGAACACGCACGGCGTGCGCGGCGAGGTCAAGGTACAGCCCTGGGACGTGAGCCCAGAGCTTCTGTGCGGGTTCAAAACGTTCTACATGGACGGTGCGCCCTTCCGCCCGACGAGCAAGCGCGTGCAGGGCGACATGGTGCTCATGAAGCTGCCCGAGGTCGACGACATGGATGCTGCCGCCGCGCTCAAGCGCAAGGTGCTCTCCATCCGCCGCAACGATGTCCAGCTCAAGCCCGGCGAGCACTTCGACGCCGAGATCATCGGCATGAACGTCTATAACTACTTCCCCCACACGTATATCGGCACGGTGGTGGACGTGCTCTCCTACCCCGCCCACAAGCTCTACAAGGTCAAGGGTGAGGAGAAGACCTATCTCATCCCCGCGGTGAAGGATATCTTCATCACGGACATCGACGAGGAAGCGCGTGAGATCAGCGTGCACATGATCGAGGGGTTAGAGACCGATGAGGATTGATATTTTAACACTCTTCCCCGCTTCGGTCGACGCGATGATGAACGTCAGCATCCTTGGCCGCGCGCAGGAGCGCGGCTACATCACGATCAAGACGCACCAGATCCGCGACTACACGACGAACAAGCAGATGCAGGTCGACGACTACCCCTACGGCGGCGGGCGCGGCGCGGTGATGCAGGCAGACCCCCTGTACCGCTGCTGGGCGCATGTGTGCGAGGAGGCTGGCAGCCGCGGGCATACGATCTACCTCTCCCCCTGCGGGCGCACGTTCACACAGAGCGTGGCGCGCGAGTTGAAGGATAAGTATGACCACCTCATTTTAGTCTGCGGCCACTACGAGGGCATCGACCAGCGCTTTATCGACGAGTGCGTGGACGAAGAGCTCTCGATGGGCGACTTCGTCGTCACGGGCGGCGAAATTCCCGCCATGGCCGTGACGGACGCCATCTGCCGCATGGTCCCGGGCGTGCTGCCCGAGGAGGAATGCTTCACCGAGGAGTCCCACTGGGCTGGGCTTTTGGAGTATCCGCAGTATTCCCGCCCCGATGAATGGCACGGCCGCCGCGTGCCGGACGTGCTGCTCTCCGGCCACCACGAAAACGTGGCCAAATGGCGCAAAAAAGAGAGCTACAAGCGCACAATGCTCCGCCGCCCTGACATGTGGGCACAGTTCGACGAAAAGCAGCTCAAAACAAAGAGCGAGAAAAAAGTCCTCGCCGAAGCCAGGGCCGAAGCAGAAGCCATCCGCGCCGCGGAGGTGAAGAAGGCTGAGGAAAGCGACACCGAAACACCTGTTGAGTAACAGCTCGCACTATCTGCACAAGGCAAGGCGAACGGTCAATCGACTTCATTTGCCGCCCGCAGGCGGCAAAGTATTTTGATCCGTCGCGGAGGACGACACGCGCGTCCGCAGCGACACTTTGCAGGAAATGGCGCGGTGAGCACCATTTCCTGAAGCTCTCTCATCAAGAAGCAGCTTCGCTGCTTTTTGATGAAGTAAAAAAGCGGAACAGCTTAGGCTGTTCCGCTTTTTTATGTACTTTTACGCGATGCGCTTCGCGCCGACGTAGCGGGAAGCATAGTAGCTCGCGGACAGGCTGTCGATCGTGATCTTACCGACGCTGTAGCGCGCATGGATGATCTGACCGTTGCCGATGTAGATGCCGACGTGGCCGATGGCGTGTGAGGAATCCGAGAAGAACACCAGATCACCGGGCTGCAAGTCGGATTTGGCGACGGCGTAGCCGCAGTTCTTATACTGGGCGGTCGCCGAGTGCGGCAGGGAGTAGCCGAGCTGCGCGTAGAGATACATCGTGAAGCCCGAGCAGTCAAAGCCGTTGGGGGACGCGCCGCCGGAGCGGTAGCGCGTGCCGAGGAAGGGCATCGCCATGGAGACGACCTTTGCGCCCACTGTGCCGTCGAGGTCGGCAGGATCGCGCAGATATTCACCGAGCAGCCAGCCGGTCGTGGAGTCGAACGTGACCTGATACCAGCCGTTCGATTCACCGACGACGGTGACCTGCTTGCCGCTGACCACCTGCGTGATCTTGTCGTAATTCGTGCCGGGACCCGTGCGCACGTTGATCGTGCCGCCCGTAACGACCATGGAGACGGTCTCGGTCTCGCTCACGTCTTCCTTGGCGTCGGCCTTGTCTTCAAGCTCTGCCTGCATCTCATCGAGCTTGGCGAGCTCTTCTTCGTTCGCGCTCTCGGTCTGAACGGATTCCGTCAGCACCGTCACGCGGTCAACGAGGTTGCGGATCGAACCGTCGTAAGCGGCCTGCGCCGAAGAGAGCGGCGCGAGCAGGCTGACGGAGAGAATGCCCGAAAGCAGGAACGATAAGCATCGTGAATGGTTTCTCATAGCTGAGTCATCCTTTCGTGAATAAAATCAGGGGTCTGCGCGGCGGCTATTTACATCTTGCCGCTCAGCGCGCGCTCAAGCCAGATGGAGGCAAATTCCATCGCCTCGCCAAGGCTTCCTTTTTCCGTCGAGCGGACCACACGGTCGCGTGAACGGAGGCTTGCGTCCGTCATCTGCAGCTGAATGGAAACGCGCTTGGCAAGCGTGATATCCTTGAGCGGCGTGGTATCCAACACCTGCATCATCACGATATATTTATCCGCCATCGAGCCGTAGTAGATGAGATTATCCACACGGCGCAGCGGGTGTCCGCGGTAAACGAGACCTTCCGTAGCTTCTGCCATCTGACTCACTCCTGTCCTTGTAACCAATTTGTAACTTTGTAACCGTTTTGTAACTTTTTGCAGTATAGCATTTTTTGCCCCCCTTGTCAATAAAAGTGGGGCGAAAAAATGCAACAAACCCTCGGAGGCCGCGTTCACGGTCTCCGAGGGTCGTTATTCTGACGTTTTTCGCTTACTTGCCGAGGTAGCTGCGCACAAGCGTTTGCAGCAGCTCGTCGCGATCCAGCTTGCGGATCAGCGTGCGGGCGTTGTTATGGTTCGTGATATAGGTGGGGTCCTCCGACAGGATGTATCCCACGATCTGGTTGATGGGATTATAGCCCTTATCCTCCAGCGCGGCATAAACGGTGGTCAGAATATGACGGATCTCAGCGTCCTTTTCCTGCGCAACATTAAACTTTCGGGTAAATTCTTCCATTGGGAGAGCCCCTCCTTTCCATGCAGACAGTATAGCAACGCAATTTCAAAAAGTAAAGAGAGCGCTGTCAACTGTAACCAAATCGTAATGTTTCCTTAAGGAATTCTCAGCGGAGCACCGCGTTGTGGTCGGCCTTGAGCGCTGCGAGGATGGACTGGACGTCCTCATCTGCCTCTTCGCCGGTCAGGCTGCGGTCATCCGCGCGCAGAACGAGGTTGAACGCCACGCTCTTCTTGCCGCTGGCCACGCCGGGGCCGCGGTAAATATCGAACAGCGACACATCCTTGAGAAGGCCCTTCGCGCCGCGGCGGATGCTCTCTTCGAGCGCGCCGACCGTGACGGCCTCGTCGCACACGACGGCGATGTCGCGCGTGACGGCGGGGAACTTCGGAAGCGGCTGGTAGACAGGGATGTCGCCGCGCTTTTCATACATCGCATCGAAGCTCAGCTCTGCGGTGTAGACCTCGGTGTCCATGCCATAGTTCGCCGCGACGAGCGGATGGATCTGGCCGAACACGCCGAGGTATGTCTCGCCCGCATACACTTTCGCGCAGCGGCCGGGGTGATAAGAATCATTGTCGGTGCAGGCGACGTACTTGACATCCGTGATACGCAGCTCGTGCAGCAGCGTCTCGATGCTGCCCTTGAAGGAGAAGAAGTCCACGCCGTCGCCGTAAGCGCCGAGGGAGAGGTACTTCGGCTCGTCAGCAAGGCCATCCTCGCGCGGCAGGTAAATTTTGCCGAGCTCATAGAGGCGGGCGGACTTGTTGCGGTAGCTGTGGTTGCGGGCAATGATCTCGAGCATGCTCGGCAGGATCGTCGTGCGCATGATGGAGGTATCCTCGCCCAGCGGGTTCAAAATCTTCAGGGAGTTGCGCAGTGAGGAATCCTTCGGCATGCGGATCTTATCGTAATAGGTCGGGCTGATGAAGGAATAGGTGATGATCTCATCGTAGCCCAGCGCGCGCACAGCGCCGCCGATGGCGCGGTCGAAGCGCTGCTGCTCGCTAAAGCCGCCGCGCGTGGTTTCGCCGCGCATGAGCGTGCAGGGAATCTTATTGTAGCCGTAGAAGCGCGCGACCTCTTCGGCAATGTCGCTGTAATGCTCGACGTCGCCGCGCCAGGACGGCACGTAGATGTCGTCGCCATTCAGGATAAAGCCGAGGGAGACAAGAATTTCGCGCATCAGGTCTTCGCTGAGTTCCGTGCCGAGCAGGGCGTTGATCTTGTCGGGTTCGAGCTTGACGACCGTGGGGGCCTTTTCCTTGGCGACCACGTCCATCACGCCGTCGACGACCTCGCCGCAGCCGAGCAGCTCCACGAGCTCGCAGGCGCGCTCGACAGCCTTGATGGTGTTCATCATGTCGAGGCCCTTTTCATAGCGGGAGGAGGCGTCGGTGCGCATGCCGAGGGCGCTGGCCGTGCGGCGCACGGAAACGCCGTTGAAGTTAGCGGACTCAAAGAGCACCATCGCCGTGTCGCCGACGATCTCGCTGTTCGCGCCGCCCATGACGCCCGCGACGCAGACGGGCTTGTGCTCGTCGCAGATGCAGAGCATGTTCGGCGTCAGCTTGCGCTCGTTGCCGTCGAGCGTCTGGATGGTCTCGCCCTCGCGCGCGGTGCGCACGATGATGTGGCCGCCTTCGACGCAGCTGAAGTCAAAGGCGTGCATCGGCTGGCCGTATTCGAGCATCACATAGTTCGTGATATCGACGATATTGTTGATGGGGCGCACGCCGCTGTTGCGCAATCTCTCGCGCATCCAACGCGGAGACGGAGCGATCTTGACGTTTTTCACCATGCGCGCGGTGTAGCGCGGGCAGAGGTCGCCGTCCTCAATGTCGATGTCGACAAGGTCGGCGATGCTGCCGCCGCAGCCGTGCGGCTCGGGCGTGTGCAGCTTAAGGGGGCGCTTGAACGTCGCGCTCGCCTCGCGGGCAAGGCCGATGACGGAAAGGCAGTCGGGGCGGTTCGGCGTGATCTCAAACTCGACGATGGAATCGTCAAAGCCGAGGATGTGCGCCATGTTGAGGCCCGGCTCGGCGTCCTCTTCCTGTAAGACAAAGATACCGTCGGCGATGCAGTGAGGGAACTCCTTCTGCTCGGCGTGCAGGTCTTCGAGCGTACAGATCGTGTCGCTCTTCGTGTTGTACGCGACAAGGTCGCCCTCGTGGAGGTTCGAGCAGGCAGTCTTCGCCGCACGGGTGACTGTGCCGTCGTTCACGCGGACATTATAGCCGCCGTCAACGCTCTCCACCGCCTCGACGCGGCCGCAGAGCACGGGGCCGTAGACCTTGTCGCCAGGCTTGATGTCAGCGGGGATGGAGGGCTTCGCGGGATCGATGGGATGATAGTCGTTCAGAAGCGCCGCGGGCGTGATGATGGCATAGGGGAAGTCATGCTCCGCCGTCATGCCAAGCTCCTTGAGCGAGCAGAGCATGCCGTTCGACTCGACGCCGCGTAGTTTGCCCTTTTCGATCTTGACGCCGCCGGGCAGGTGTGCGCCGGAAAGCGCGGCGGGCACATAGTCGCCCACATGGACGTTCCACGCGCCCGTGACGATCTGCACGGGCTCCGCCTGACCGACGTCGATCTTCACGACCCACATGTGGTCGGAGTTTTCATGGCGCTTCATCTCGAGAATTTTGCCGACGACCACGTTTTTGAGGTTCTCGTCGGGACGCTCGATGGTCTCGACCTTCGAGCCGGAGAGCGTCATCTCGTCGTTGAATTCCTTATCGGTGATATCCTTGAGGTCAACGAATTCGTTGAGCCAATTACGGGATAGGATCATATTTGTATCCTCCTAAGAAGTAACAATCAAATTTCGTTTTTTGTGACGACATGCGCGCCAGAAAAAACACCGCTCAGGGTGCAAGCGTGCGAGCAAAGCGAGTGCGGTGCAGCACCCTGCGAAAGAGATCGCAGAAAGCGGCTCGCCGCTTTCGCGAGGAATATTAAAACTGTTCGAGGAAGCGGACATCGTTCTCGAAGATCAAACGCAGGTCGCTGATCTTGAAGTGGCCGAGCGCCAGACGCTCAAGGCCCATGCCGAACGCCCAGCCGGAATAGACCGTGGAGTCGATGCCGCAGCCCTCGAGGACCTTCGGGTGGATCATGCCGGCGCCGAGCACCTCGATCCAGCCCTCGCCCTTGCAGGTGGGGCAGCCTGCGCCGTGGCACTTGTGGCACTGAATGTCCATTTCGCAGCTCGGCTCGGTGAACGGGAAGTGATGGGGGCGGAAGCGCGTGACCGTGTGCTCGCCGTAGAGCTGGCGCACGACCTCGTTGAGCGTGCCCTTGAGATCCGCCATCGTAATGCCCTTGTCGATGGCCATGCCCTCGATCTGGTGGAACATGGGCGAGTGCGTGGCGTCGACCTCGTCCTTGCGGTACACGCGGCCGGGGGCTAGAATACGGATGGGCAGCTCGCGCGTCTCCATCGCGTGGATCTGCATCGGAGAGGTCTGCGTGCGCAGAAGGATCGAGCTGTCCTCGGTGAAGTAGAACGTGTCGCTCCACTCGCGGGCGGGATGGCCCTCCTCGACGTTGAGCTTCGTGAAGTTGTACTCGGCAAGTTCGACCTCGCGGTCTTCGAGAATTTCAAAGCCCATGCCGACGAAGATGTCCTTGATCTCGTCGAGCACCTGATACATCGGGTGCTTCACGCCGATCTTTTCCTGCTTGCCGGGGATGGTCACGTCCACGGCCTCGGACTTGAGCTTGAGCTCCATGGCCTTGTCGGCGAGCTCTTTCGTCTTTTCCTCGATGTCCGCTTCAAGCTTGGCGCGCACGTCGTTGGCGAGCTGCCCGATCACGGGGCGCTCTTCGGCGCTGAGCTTGCCCATCTGCTTCAAAACGGCGGTCAGCTCCCCCTTTTTGCCAAGGTAGCGGACGCGCAGTGCTTCGAGGTCCTCCGCCTTGCCGGCGTCGGAGATCGCATCGAGCGCCGCCTTGCGGATCGCTTCCAGTTGTTGTTTCATATCATTTCTCCTTTTCAGGTAAAAATTTGCAGAATTTCAAAAATCGGCGGCATGGGCAAAAAAATAGTCTTTCCTCCCGACACTCTCGGGACGAAAGACTTTCTTCCGCGGTACCACCCTGATTCGCGCCCAAAGGCGCGCGCTCGTTGCCCGTAACGGGGGCTGACCGGCCGCGCATTTCCTCGCGGCTGCTCGGGGGCGAACCAAGCGACATCCCGCAGACCGGCTCCCAGCCGCCGACCGGTCCTCTCTACGCGGAACAAACACGCTATTTTCCCTTTCACAGCATTTGTCTAAGTGGTACTTATATCACAGAAAAAAGGAACTTGCAAGGGGGAATTTGCCCCTTGCCGGCAAAAAAGCGGCAAAAGCGCAAAATATCGCGCATTTTCCTCTGCGCACTCCCCTTTTCCTGCCCAAAACGCGGAAAAACCGCACTTTACAACGTGCAAAAACGTGATATACTATAATAGTTGCTTACAAACCCACCGTGGCTGCTCTCGCAGCCGGATAAGGAGAACGATCATGGATGAAAGAAAGCGTCTTTACAAGTCCCGCAACAACAAGATGATCTGCGGCGTCTGCGCAGGCATCGCAGACTACTTCAACATTGACCCGTCGATCGTGCGCGTGCTCTGGGCGGTCCTCGCTCTGGCCGCCGGTACCGGCGTGCTCGCCTATATTGCCTGCGCGATCATCCTGCCCGAGGGCGACACCGAGGTCTGACTGCTTGACAATCCGCGCAAAAAAGATATACTAAATCCTGTTTGCCGCGCGAAACGGCAGAAAAAGATGTAAAACGCGAAGGGAGCTTCCTTTTATGGCGACTTATCCGATGCATGTCGCGGGTCTTGACCGCGACTTTCCCATCTGCAAGGTAACGGACGATCTTTATATCGGTGCTTTCATCATGTTCGGCGACGCGGAGCTGACCGTGCGCTGCGCAGAAGAGCTCTTGAAGCTCGCCGAGGGCATCGACTACGACTACCTCTTCACCGCTGAGGCCAAGTCCATCCCCCTCATCCACGAAATGGCGCGCCAGAGCGGCGCGAAAAAGTATTTTATCGCGCGCAAGGGCCCCAAGGTCTACATGCCCGACCCCATTTCCGTGGAGGACAAGTCCATCACCACCGTCGCCCAGCAGAAGCTTTTCCTCGGCTCTGACGACGCGGATCTCATCCGCGGCAAGAAGATTTTGCTCGTTGACGACGTGATCTCCACGGGCGGCTCGCTCAAGGCGATGGAAGCACTCGTCGAAAAGGCGGGCGGCACCGTTACGGGCCGCATGGCCGTTCTCGCCGAGGGCGGCGCAGCCGACCGCAAGGACATCCTGTTCCTTGAAAAGCTGCCCGTCTTCAACGCCGACGGCAGCGTGAAGTAAAAAGATTCAATCACAGAAGCGCAAAGCGCCTTTCAAAGAGCTTTCTTTGAAAGGCGCTTTCTCTGTTATTCGGTGATCTCCTCGCAGGCCGTCGGCGATGTGGACCTTGCTTCGGCTTTCGGCGCTGTTCTTAGTCCGCTCAAACCGCGGCGGCAGAGCACGCAGCCCGCCGCGCATACGGCGGCCATGACGGCAAGGAACTGCCACTTCTCCGCAAAACCGCCCAAAAGCCCCAGCGGGTCGTTCATTGCGTTGAACGCGGCGTGCGCGGCGATCGTGGGCAGGATGCTCCCCGTGCGATAGCGAATATAGCCGAAAAGCAGGCCCATGAGAAACGCGTAGCCGATCTGCACCGGCGTTCCGTGGATGAATCCAAAGAGTACCGCTTGCAGTACAATTGCGATCCACACCGGCATGGCACGTTCCAGCCGCGACTGGATGACGCCGCGGAACACGAGCTCCTCCGCAACCGGCGCGCCGGCCACCACGGCAAGCGCCGGGATCAGCCCCGTCTCTGTGCTCAGGCGCATGGCTTTTCCATATTCCTCCATCCAGCTTTCCGGCAGCAGGGCAAGCACCAGACTGACCAGCACATAGAGGCCGACCGCGCCGAAGGCGCAGAAGCCCACCGTCCAGCCCGAGCAGTGACGAAGGCCCGCCGCCTCGGATAGCGGCTTTTTCCGCAGCAGGAACCACAGCAGCAGTACCGCGGCGATGATCAGGCACGATAGCAGCGTGAGCGCCGACAGGCTGTCCAGAAGCCGCTCCGCCACCGCCTGCGCCCCCTGTGCAAGGTCCGCTCCCCCATTGATCGCCGCATCGGCAGCGATACCGATCCCATAGACAAAGGGCAGCAAAACCTGCACCGCCACAAAAAAGAGCAGATACAAAGCGGATCTCCCCAGTGCAGCCAAAACGCCCTTTGCGGAATAGGAATGCTCGGTTTTCATATCTTCCCCCCTCCTTGTCCGGTCCTAAAATTGCCGCAGCCTCCATTTTGTGTGCGGGCCACTTCAAGCAAGCCCGGCGCAGTGAATGCCAGCGCGTTTTATTCGTCTTTTAGTTGAAAATGTTCATTTATCTCTATACCGTTTGTTTAATTATACTGTATTATCAGATGCTTGTAAACAGCATTTTGTGAAAAGCAATCTTTCGGCAACGGCCTGTATTTGTCCGGTCCATCATACAGTTTATGATACAGTGAACTTCTGCATCCTCCTCACTTTTCGTCAGTTTTACTAAAAATATTTTAGCTTTTTCTGCTGGACAAGTGCGAAAGAACGTAGTATCCTATAAAAAATAAACGAGGAAGATGGATGATTCATCCGATAAACTGGTCAAACACAACAAAATAAGGAGGAAAACGCATGGCATACCGGGAAAGCTACGCAGGAAAGATCAACCGCAAGCTGAACAAGAAGCTCCACGTCGTCGAGGTGGCCTCGGGACGGCAGAAGGCCGACCTCGTGCTCAAGAACGCGACGTATGTGAACGTCTTCTGCAATGAGCTCAGCCATGGCGACATCGCCGTGGCCGAAGGGCTGATCGCAGGCATGGGCGAGCATTACGAGGGCGCGGTCGAGATCGACATGGGCGGCAAGCTCGTGCTGCCCGGCTTTGTCGACGCGCACATCCACTTAGAGAGCGCGCTCGTTTCCCCCAAGGAATTTGCCAATGCCGTCATTCCGCACGGCACCACGACCGTCATCACCGACCCGCACGAGATCGCCAATGTCATGGGCACCGACGGCATCGAGTATATGCTGCAGGCGACAGAAGATCTGCCCGTTGACGTGCGCTTCATGCTCCCCTCCTGCGTGCCCGCAACGCCGCTCGACGAATCCGGCGCGGTGCTCGATTACCGCGCGATCGACTCGTTCTACGAGCACAACCGCGTCGAGGGTCTGGCCGAAATGATGAACTATGTCGGCGTCGCGAACGCCGACGAGCAGGTGCTCGAAAAGATCGTCGCCGCGCAGGCGCACCACAAAAAAATCGACGGCCACGCCCCCGGCCTTTCGGGCAACGACCTGAACGCCTACATCGCCGCCGGCGTCTATTCCGACCACGAGTGCAGCACCGTGGAGGATGCCATCGCCAAGCTCGAGCGCGGACAGTACATCATGATCCGCGAGGGCACGGCCGCGCGCAACCTCGACGCGCTGCTCCCGCTGCTCACACCGCAGTATTACACCTACTGCATGTTCTGCACGGACGACAAGCACCCGAACGATCTTCTCGAAAAGGGCCACATCGACTACATCGTGCGCCGTGCCATCAAAGCGGGCGTCGACCCGATCATCGCCGTCAAATGCGCGAGCCACCACGCCGCGCGCTACTTCCTGCTCAACAACCGCGGCGCAATCGCACCGGGCTTTCTTGCGGACTTTGTCGTGATCGACAATTTCGACGACTTCAACATCCTTGAGGTCTACAAGAAGGGCAAGCTGATGTTCGACGGCAAAACCGTCACGCCGTTTGAAGCGCCCGAGATCGATCCGCACCTCGTCAAGCGCTCGCACGAGACGTTCCACGTTGCGCACCTTGAGGCCACGGACTTTATCGAGTCCCGCCCGCGCGCGGTGCTCGGCATGGTGCCCGGCGAGATCGTCACGACCGATGCGGGCTACGCCGAAAAGATCAGCGTTGAGGACGATATCTTGAAAATTGCCGTCATCGAGCGCCACAAGAACACGCACCACATCGGCATCGGCTACATCAAGGGCTACGGCCTCAAGTCCGGCGCAGTGGCGACATCCATCTCGCACGACAGCCACAACATCATCGTCGTCGGCGCGAACGAGGAGGACATGGCTGCGGCGGTCAACCGCGTGGTCGAGCTTGGCGGCGGCATCGTCGTGATGGACGACGGCAAGGTGCTCGGCGAGCTCCAGCTCCAGATTGCAGGCATCATGAGCGAAGCGCCGCTTATCGAGGTCAACGAGGCGCTCGAAAACGCCAAGGAGCAGGCCTTCAAGCTCGGCGTCTCGCGCGGGGTCGACCCGTTTATGACGCTTTCGTTCATGGCGCTGACCGTCATTCCAACGCTGCGCCTCACGACGCGCGGCGTGTTCGACGTCATCAATCAGCGCTACGTGTGATCTTACATTGTGAAAGGCTCCGGCGCAGTGCGCCGGAGCCTTTTTTCGAAAAGTTTTGCTTGCAAATGCTCCCTGCATCGCATATAATAATTGTTACACCTGCCGGTGTGATGGAATTGGTAGACGTAGTGGACTCAAAATCCACCGCTGGCGACAGCGTACCGGTTCGAGTCCGGTCACCGGCACCAAGAGCAGAGGACCTGCGCCGCAGGTCCTCTGCTCTTTTCTTTGAACGGGCAAAAGAAAATCCGGATATTAAAATTGTGGTCGTTTGGCCGGGGCAGTACCGGAGTGAGGCTTTCCTCTGCGATCCCACTGTTGCACTTGAGAAGATCCGATAAGCAGCATTGTATTCCTCGGAAAATCTACAATGCTGTGCGAGCCTGTCTGTCATCGCCTTTCAGGCCGCAATCAAAGTAAGAAAAAGCACGCCTGCCAAGCAGACGTGCTTTTCGTTTTGTGTCAGGGGTTTTGGCTTTTCAGCGTCTTCCGCCGAAGCCGCCTCCGCGGCCACCGCCAAATCCGCCGCTGCGACCTCCACCGAAGCCACCGCCGCGGCTGCCGCCACCGCCGAATCCGCCGCCACGGCTGCTGCCGCCAAATCCGCCGAAGTTTCCGCTGCCAAAGCTGCCGCCGCGGCCGCTGCTGCCAAACCCGCCAAAGCTGCTACCCGAGGAACCGGAAGGCCGTCTCGGCTGCTGAGGCGGGCGGCGATTACCGCCGGAGGAGCCGCCGCTGCGCGGCGGTCTGGGGCCGCCCTGTGGAGGACGGGGGCCGCCCGAACGGGGCGGACGCGGGCCGCGCGGAGGACGGCGTCCCCAGAAGATGGGGTGATACATCACCGTCGGCACGCCCATGCCGGGCATCATGTAGCGGCGGCGATAGCGGCGATAACGCATGCCGTCAAGCATGATCCAGAGGACAAAGAATATGATGAGGATCATGATGAACATCACACCGTTGGCCGCCTCGTCCAGCGCCGCCTCGCTCTGCTGATACTGCTGGCTCAGCTCCACATGGAGCGCGGCGCAAAGCGAGCACACCGCCGCGTCATAATCGTCCTTCTGCACGTTATCCGCCATGCAGGAGGCAACGAAGCTCGGCGAGAGCGAGCTGAGCAGGTCGTAGAATTCGCCGCTTGCGAGCAGGTAGTAGTCCTGCTGCTTTTTTGCGATGAGCAAAACGGCGTCATTCTCGCCAAGCTCCATCTCCATGGCGCAGTCGTACGCCGCGTTCTCCATGTCGCTTTCCGATTCCGTCGTCACGACGGCCATGATGCTGCCAAACATCTTGTCCCAGTTGGCGTTGTAGAGGCCGATAGCCTCCTCAGTCTTGTCGGAAAGAACACCGGCATCATCGCGCACATACTGCGTAAAGGCCGCCGTGGAAAGCGAGGGATCGAGCTTTTCCCCGCCCTCCGGCGTAGAGACGGCGGGCGCCTTGTGCAGTCCCCACGCACTGGATGCGACGATCGCCAGAATCAGCACGGCGATGGCGACGCCGCGTTTTTGAAAGAATTTCATATGCTTCTCCTATCCGGAGCGTCTCAGCTTCTCAGCTCCATGAGCTTCTGCTTCAGCTCACCTTCGATACGGCCGAGCTCGACCTCCGCTTCCTTGCGCTTCTGCGCGCCCTCGCGCTGGATGTTCACGACCTCGTCGAGCGTGGAGACGAGCTGCTCGTTCGTGTGCTGCAGCGTCTCGATATCGACGATGCTGCGCTCGGCCTCCTTGGCCGTGGCGATGGTGCCCATCTTGAGCATGTCGGCGTTCTTCTTGAGAAGCTCGTTCGTCGTCTGCGCCACCGCGCTCTGTGCGGCCGTGGCCTGACGGCTGTGCTCCATGCCGAGCGCGAGCACCATCTGGCTCTTCCAGAGGGGGATGGTATTGACGAGCGAGGACTGGATCTTTTCGACCATCAGCGTGTCGTTGTTCTGGAGAAGTCTCGTCTGCGGGCCCATCTGGAGCGACACCATGCGCGTGAGCTCCAGGTCATGCAGCTTCTTTTCAAAGCGCTCGCACTTCTGCGCGTAGTCGTTGTAGGCCTGCGCATCCTCGGCAAGGCCGCTCGCCTCCGCCTTTTTGCGCAGCTCCTCGAGCTCGCCGGAGCGGACCTCGGCCAGACGCTTTTTGCCCGCGATGATATACATGGTCAGTTCTTTGTAGTACTTGAGGTTCATCTCATACATCTGGTCGAGCATCGCGATGTCCTTCATCAGCGTGACCTGATGCTTTTCAAGTTCAGAAACAATGCGGTTCACGCTCGTCTCGGCCTTGCCGTACTGCGCGCGCATCAGCTCGAGCTTATCCTTCTGCTTGCGGAACAGGCCTGCGAAGCCCTTCTTCTCCTCCTGACCGAAGCCCTTGACCTCGACGACGAGGTTCGAGAGCGTCTCGCCCACCTCGCCAAGATCCTTGTTGCGCACGGAGGACAGTGCATTTTCCGAGAACGTCGCAACGCTCTTCTGCGCGGCCACGCCGTAGTTGAGCACGACATTCGTGTCCTTGATGTCGATCTTTTTCGCAAAATCGTCGACGGCTTTCTTCTCCTGCTCGGTGAGCATGCTCTCATCGACCTTGACAGGCTCGACTTCCTTTTTCTCCGCCTCGGGCGCCGTGGGCGCTTCGGGCGTGAGCGTCAGCTCAGGGACGGCCTCCTGCGCCGCTTCGGTGGGGTTCAGGGTCAGCTCGGGCATCATGTTGTCGCTCATATCATTTCTCCTCCGTATTTTGGCTTTGAGTTTGTTCTTTTTCGTACTTTTTGATGCGCTGGATGCGGCGCAGGCACAGCAGCGTGGCCAACGCCCAGATCAGCGCGGAATAGTAAAGCGTATCCCTGTGCAGATGCCGCGCGCCGATGATGCTTGCCACACACATGATGGCAAAGATTGCACAGAAGATCGGGTCGAGCCACACGCCCTTCAGTCGTTTCAAGATCCACGCATTGACTTTGGCGTTGAACGCCATCACTTTCTTTCGCATCGCTTACTCCTTTATAGCTCGAGCTTGATGTCGTCCTGCGAGGCGGTCGCCGTGCCGGACTCGGCATGCAGCTCGCCAGTATCCTCGCTCAGGCCCTCGCGCTTCATCATGTTCTCAAGCACCGTGATATCGGCGGAAATATCCATCGCCTCGCTGCCGAAGAGCATGTCGAGCTGCTTTTCAAAAGCCGTAACGATCGTGCCCATCATACTCTCCACGCGCTGCATGGTCGCGTCGATGTTCTCGCCGCTCACGCCCTGCGCGCCCATACGGTCATAGGCGTTCAAGAGCTTAAGGGTCGTGGGCAGGTAGTAGTCCATGAACTTGCGGATCTGCGGCAGCTTCGACGGGTCGGATTTGACCTGCGCGAAAATTTTCGCGCTCAGGTCCTCGAGCCGGTCGATGTCGGCAGAGATCTTCGCGTCCTTGATGGAATCATTCAGACGCTTCATCTCGGAGATGGCAAGATTGCCGTCCTTGATCATCTTGTCGAGCTCGGGGTTGCCGGTGCTCTCTTCCTTTTTCGGCGGGTCGGGCACCGTGACTTCGACCGTGCCGCACACGGCGTTCATAATGAAGAACACCACCCCCGACACGACCGCCACAAAGAGGAAATGCGGTACGCGGTAGAGCGGGAACAGCAGCGCATAAATGACCCATGTTCCCGCCGCGGCGTAATAGGGTACGGTGGATCTGCGTTTGACAGTTGCCAAGACGATCCCCTCCTGTTTTCATAAATATTTTGACTGATATATGATATCACATCGCATCAGCGCGGTCAAGCAAAGCAAGCGCTTGAAACATTGCAATATCGCACTTTTTACAAAAGAAGGCGGCGTCCGGTCCAGGACGCCGCCTTCTTGCAAAATACTGCGTTTTTCTTATTCGTTTCGGATGGCTTCGAGCGCCGAGATCTTGACCGCCTTGTTCGCGGGCTGATAACCGGACACCAATCCGACCATCACTGAGAACACCAGCGCGAAAATGATGAGCTCCGGCTTGATGACGGAAACGCGCGTCACGTTCTCTCCGCCGATGAGCGCCTGCTTGATGAGTTCCCACGTCACTCCTCCGCCGCCGAACGCGCCGAAGGAGAAGAGATTGATGCCGACAGAGATGATATAGCTGAAAAGGAGTCCCAGCACGCCGCCGAGAAGTCCGATGCTGCCCGCCTCCATCAAAAACATCGCGCGGATATCGCGCACATAGCACCCAAGCGCCTTCATGATGCCGATCTCCTTCGTGCGCTCGGAGACGGACATGATCATCGTGTTCGTAATGCCAATGGCCGCGACAAAAAGTGAGATCGCGCCGAGACCGCCGAGCATCAGCTCGATCTGGCGGGTCTGCTTGTTGAGCTCGTCGCGCATGCTTTGCATGGAGTATGTGTCGTAGCCAAGGTCCTTGATGGCCTGCTCCACATCCGCCACGGCGTCGAGGCTCTCCGCCTTGACGTTGATGGACGAATACTCGAACTTCGTGTCGGTCTTCCCCGTCAGATCCTGAATGAGCGCTTTGAGCGCATTGATGTCCATCATCACGCCCTCGCTCGTCTCGTAGCCCTTGCCCCGATCTTCCTTCAGAATGCCCACGACCTTGAGATCGACGCTGTAGGGCGTCGTCTCATTGCCGGAGTCGTCCCAAGAGGTCAGGAGCATCTTCACGTCCGTTTTGAGCGGGTCAAAGAACGGGTCGGGGACATTTTCCGTGTCGATATCGCCGTTTTCGTCCCAGATATATCGGTCGACATAATTTCTGCCATCCGGCATCAGGGTATCCTTAAAGTTGTAGGCAAAGTACTGGCCCACGACCACCTCGTCGCTGCTCTGCGGATAGCGGCCCGCGATCAGCTCAAAGCCCATGTCCTCAAGGGCGCTCACGTCAATGCCGGCAAAGTTGCCCCAGGCGGCGCTGTAGCGATCGTTGATGCCCGCCTTGAACGAAATGTTGTAGTTATCAAGGCCTGCCTTGGGCATGACGGCCTGCACGCCCGCGATCTCGCGGAAGCTCTCGACCGCCTTTTCGTCGAGCTTGCTCTCCGTCTGCGTGCCGGTATTCTGGTTGTAGCCGCGGTAGACCTCGATGATGGAGAGGTCACCCATATTTTTGAGCATCTGATCGTAGGACTCCTGCATGCCCGCGCCGATGGAGACCATCACGATGATGGACGTGCAGCCGATAAACACGCCCAGCACCGTCAGGATCGTGCGCCCCTTGCGCCGCGACAGGCTGTCGAAGCACATTTTCAGGATGTCTGCGAATCTCATTTGTTCTGCTCCTCAGCACCCGTGGCCGCAGTCTCCTTCGCCGCGGCGTCCGCTGCCTCCTTCTTCTCTTCGGCGATCTCCTCTTCGTCCCACTTGTCCCAGAGGGCCTGCTCGGCCTTCTGCTTGGCTTTCTTCTTGCGGATGCGCAGCACAATGAGAAGGACGATGAGCGCGGCGACCCCCGCGATGATGACGTACTTCCATGGGAAGGTGCTCTGCGGCTCGGGGTCGATCATGCCGGGGTCGTCCATGCCGGGGTCGGCCGGCTCATAGGCCATGGCCTCGACCGTTGCCTCGAACACGCGCTCTTTGGTGTTGCCGTTGGAATCCTCGTAGGTGATGACGATCTTGACCTGATTCTCGCCCTCCAGCTGCGGGGTCACGGCAAAGGCGATGGTGCCGTTCTTGCCGCCGTCGATCGTGCCGACGCGCTGATAAGGCGTGGGAGAATCAATATCGCCGGAGATGGTCGCCTCGACGTTGCTGATGGCGCTCTTGCCCTTGTTGACATAGTCGATCGTCAGGCTCGTCTCCTCGCCGACGTAGCCGGTGTAGGAGGTCTTGGGTTCGCTCAGCTCAAAGCGGTCGGGCTGGTAGAGCGGCACGCTCAGCGACAGCGTGGCGTTGCCCGACTTTCTTGCGTTCTGATCGACATACTCATAGGTGACGGCGATCTGCACCCCCTGCGCGCTGGCGCTGATGAGCTGTGCGGCCTTCATCGGCACGGTGACGGTCTTGCTGCCGCTCGCGGCGACAGATTCAAAGTAGAACGTGTTCGTCGAGCCGTTGAGCATCAGGTCCTGACCGCCGGTGACGGTGACCATGACGTTTTCGATCTTGATGGTCTTGCTGGTGTTCGTGAACGAGAAGCTCAGGTTCGTGCTTGAGCCCGCCGCAACGGACGAACCGCCGTAGTTGTACTTCGAGAGAATGACGATGGGCGTGGGGCTCGCAATGGTCTCCTCGTCCTTCGTATCCTTGGTAACGGTGGAGAGAACGTTCACGCTGCCGCTGGCGCTGCCGCCGGTGAGCTGCGTGCCGTTGTCATAGTAGAACGACAGGCTCGCGTCGATCGTCTGCATCTGGGACTCGATCTTGTCGGGCGCCTTGACCGTCACAGTGACGGCCGTGTCGCGGCCCGCGCGGATATCGTCGAGCATGTAGTCCTGGCTGCCCATGATGAGAAGCGATCCGGAGGATTTGAGCGTCAGGATAGGGTCGCGCATGGCGGTCGTGCCGGCGTTCTGGATGTAAACGGTGATGGTCTTCGTCTCGCCCGCGGCAATAGACGTGCTCGTGCCGTCGGAGTTGAAGACGGCGCGCGGCTCGGGAATCACTTCCGGCGTCGGCTCGGGGGCGGGCGTCGGCTCGGTGTAGGGCACGCACTCGCGCACCGGAACGGTGTTGCCGTCCTGATAGCCGCCGCCGTTGCCTTCATAATAAATTGTAAAGGCAAGCTGCTTGCCGCTGTCGCCGGTGTAGGTCAGGCCGGTGAACGTAACGGTATATTCGCCGTTCTGTCCGCTTGCAACAGCGCTCGCCGTGCCGTCCTGAAAGCTGTCAAGGCCGCGCACGACGCGGATCGAATCGTTGCTGCCGTCCGTGCGGGATAAGTAGACCGTGATGTCCACCGTATCGCCGGTGTAAATGCTGCTTCTGCTGGCCCGGTAGCCGGTGATCAGAAAGCTGGTTCCCGTCCGTGCCGTCGTGCCTCCGCCCGTCGCTTTGGCGTCATTCACAGGCAGCAGCGCTGCGCACAGCACAAGGGCAAGGCAGAGCGAGAGCAGGGATCTTGAGATGCGTTTCATGTTCGATTTCCTCCGTTATTCGATATAAGGTGCGGCGTCGATCTCCGCCTTGACCTGATTTTCTACGTTGCTGACGATCCTGCCGTCGATGAGCGTGACGATGCGGTCGGCATACTCGGTCATCTCCGGATCGTGGGAGACGAGCACGATCGTCTGGTGAAAGCGCTTGGCAAAGCCGCGGATCATGTGCATGACCTCTTTCGTCGTCTTCGAGTCGAGGTTGCCGGTCGGCTCGTCGGCGAACACGACCTCGGGATGCGTGACGAACGCGCGCGCGATGCCCACGCGCTGCTGCTGTCCGCCGGACATCTGGTTTGGAAAGTGGTCCATGCGGTCCTTCAGTCCCACGCGGCAGAGCATTTTCTTCGCCTCCAGCAGCCGCACATCCGGGTCGATGCCCTTGAACATCAGCGGCATGGCCACGTTTTCCGCCGCCGTCAGCTCCGGCAGCAGGTTGTAGGACTGGAAGACGAAGCCGATATGCTTCTGCCGGAAGGCCGCGAGCTGATTTTCGTTCAGCCGCGAGATCGGCACGCCGCCGATGCGCACCACGCCGCGCGTGGGCTTTTCGAGTCCCGCCAGCTGGTTGAGCAGCGTCGATTTGCCGCTGCCGGACGTGCCGAAGATGCAGCACACCTCGCCCCGCGGGATGTCGAGGTCAATATTGTGCAGTGCGACCACGTGCTCCTGCCCCATCATGTACACCTTTCGGAGCTTTCGCACCGAAATGATGGGCTTCTGGTCATTTGCCATCGCAGTTTCTCCTCAATTTTAATCTTGGGTCCATTATAATCTCATCTTATGAGGAAGTCGTTACAATCAGGCGCGATTTGGTTACAAATTATTTAAGAGTTCCTTAATTCTCGCACCGAGCCTTTTCCTGTATTATTTAGACGAAATTTATCGAAAAATGTTTCATCCTTTTTGAAAAAAAGCGGCGGATTTTTTGATCCGCCGCTTTTTTAAGTTCATGCCGTTTTAGTTCAGCGGCACGTCGGGCACGACATAGACCGTCATCTCTTCGCCATTTGTGTCGATGGACACGGTGTCGTCGATGGGCTGCGTCAGCGCCGCGTCCGCGTAGAGGGTGCAACCGCTGCGGCAACAGATGTTGACATACGTCCCCCTCGCCACATGGTATTCATTCACCCACCAGTCTTCGCCCCCTTCTTCCGCAGGGAGGCAGACCGTCAGCAGGCAGGCGGGTCTCGTGTCGTCCGTCGCGTACACGACATCGTTCAGAAGGTAGCGGCCTGACTTGTAGGGTTCTGTTTTGTAGGGTTCATCGTAGCTCCAGTTGTAGAGCGTCGTGCCCATCTCCGTCGCGCCGCCCTCGCCGTCCTCGATGTAGTCGGTCACGGACATGGCAAGCAGCTCGCCCGTCTCGGGATCGGCGTAGTAGAGGGTCGTGTAATAGTAGTCCGGCATATCGCTGTAGGTCGTGGTGGTGGAAATCAGCACCGCGCCGTCCTGCTCGCTCTGCTCGTCGATCGTCTCGCTCGCGCTGTTGTCCGCTTCACGGCAGGCAGGCAGCATATCGAGGATGTACATCTCATACTCGCCGCTCGGGTAGCAGTTCATATTCAGGCGGCCGTCGCTTTCCATTTTGCTGAGATACACGCCGTTTCCCTCGATCGACAGGCAGGCCTGAGCAAAGAAATCATCCTCGCCCACGGGGCTGTCGGCGGTGTAGCTGTAGTGCGAGGCCAGCAGCAGGTTTCCCTTATCATCGCGCGTATACTGCACCTTGGCTGTGTAGGTCTCTTTGCTGTCCTGGTCGGTGCCCTGAATGCTCACGGTCACCGTGTCGTGATCTTCGAGCAGCTTTTCGGGAATGTTGTCCGCGCGCACCTGCTCGAGCGAAATTTCCTTCGGCTCGTCGGCGTTTTTATCGTTGTTGTTCGTATCGCCGCCCTGCGTGCCGCAGCCGGCAAGAAGTGCCGCGACGCAAAGCGCGGCAATACCAGTTTTCTTCCAGTTTTTCACCTTGGTTTCCTCCTTATTTTGGTGCGGGTTCACGCCCGCGTTTCAAATTCTTTTAACGGTTTTCTTCCAGCGGCACGATGTAGACCGTCGCACTCTCGCCGCTCGTGTCGACGCCCCGTGTGTCGTCGATGGGCTTGGTCAGCTCCCTGTCCGCATAAAGCGCGAGATCCGCACTGTCGAGGAAGAGGATGCGCGTGCCATGCGCCACGCGGATCTCGCTGACGCTCCAGCCGTTCTCCCCGACGTCCCAGCCCTTCTCCGAGCCCGGTGCGGGATAGAAGTACGTCAGATCGCAGACGTCCTCCGTGCTGTCCGTCGAAAACAGAACCTCGTTCAGCAGATTGCGCCCTGCTTTATAAGGCTCGTCGTAGCTCCAGCGGTAAAGCGTTGTATGTAGTTTGGATACCTCGCCGCTTTCCTTTTTGATGTAGTCGGTCACCGACGCTTCCAACACCTCATTCGTCGCAGGGTCAACGCGGTAGCACGTGGTGTAATAATAGCCGCTGGAATCCAGATAGCGCGTGGTGACGGAAAGCAGGATCGCGCCGTCCTCTTCACTGCATCCGTCAATCGTCTGCTCTGCATTTTCTCCGGATGTGGGGCATTGGGGCATCATGTCAAGAATATATTGCTTGTCATCGTGTCTAAAGTGAATACTCAGGCTTGCAGCATCGTCGCTCGCCCTGCGCTCGGCATACATTTTTTCGTTTGCTTCGCCCCACACTTCATCCTCGCCTGCGTCGCTGTTCTCGGTATACTGATAGTGATACCAGGCCAGTACCTCATCCACAACGTAGGTGTACTGGAACTTCGCCGTATCGGTCACGGCGTCATTCTGATCGCTCTCCTGCACAGTCACGGTCACAGCGTCGTGCTTTTCGAGCAGGGATCGCGGATCATTCGCGGCACGGATCTGCTCGAGCGTGATCTGCGGCTCATCGGCGCTGTCGTCCTTGCCGCCGTTCCCATCGTCCTTGCCGTCCTGCATGCCGCAGCCCGCGAGCAGGCTCACGACGCAAAGCGCGCCAATGCCTGCTTTCTTCCAGTTTTTCACCTTGGTTTCCTCCTTATTTTGGTGCGGGTTCACGCCCGCGTTTCAAATTCTTTTAACGGTTTTCTTCCAGCGGCACGATATAGACCGTTGCACTCTCGCCGCTCGTGTCGACGCCCGCCTGATAGTCGATCTCCTGACTCAACGCTGCATCATAATAGATATTGCTGCCGGTACGGCAGGCAAACATGGCATAGCTGCCGCGCGTCACGCGGTACTGCTGTGTTTCCTCGTCCGCTGTGCCGGGGTCGTAGATGAGCGTCAGCAGGCAGGTGTCAGCACTGGCGGTCTCGTGCAGTGCTTCGCCCGCAAGGTCACGCTCAGGCGCGTAGGGCTCATCGTAGCTCCAAGTGTAGCGCATCTTGCCGTCAAAGGCCTCATCATCCGCAGCATGATCAGTCACTGTCATGGCGTGAAGCTCGCCGGATCCAGGTTCAACTTCGTAGAGCGTCTTGCTGTGATAACCGCCAAGGTTCGGATATGTCACACTCCCGGAGAGCAGGTACACACCATTCTGTAATCCGATCGTTTCCTCGCTCTCCTCGGTGCCCATCTCAAATTCCGCAATTGCGGGCAGATCAGCAAGAACATACATCTCGTAATCTATTTTGGTGAAGCAGGTCATCATCGTTCTCTCTTCGTTCGATGATCGATCCAGATACACTTTTCCGTTTGCCTGCGTCCAGCGCTCTTTTGCACTGACCGGATAATTCTCGCTCGGATCATACCCATAATGCCCCCAGGACACGACATTTCCATCCGCATTACGGGTGTACTGCACTCTGGCGGTATAAGTCACATCGCCATTTTCATCGGTGTACTGTACATTCACCGTCACGACCTCATGTCTTTCGAGCAGTGCAAGGGGTATATTGATCCCTCGAAGATCCTCGACGGTATAATCCTCGCCATCTTTCAGCCCACAGTCGCCTCCACAGCCTGCAAGTAAGCTCGCAGCGCATAAAGCAACGGTGACGGCTCTCTTCCAGCTTTTCATGGTGTGCTCTCCTCTCTCATCTCCCGTCAGTCTTGATCGCCGCTTTTCACATAGACGGTCGTGCTTTCGCCGTCCGGCCACTCGATCTCAGGGGTTTGATACTCCTGCGTCATGGCGGCGTCGTAGTAAAGCATGACGCCCTTACCACTCTCTGGGGAAAAGTACGCTGCGCTCGGCACGGTAAAGTGCTGCTCGTGCTCCTGCGCGGTGCCCGGGTCCCACACGAGCGTGATTTCATGCTTGGGAACATCGTCCGACAGCATCAGCGCGTAGAGGTCTTCCTCCGGTTCATAAGGGCGATCATAGCTGAACGTATAGCTTCCCGTGGCAAAGCAGGTGTCTTTTCCCTGCAAGTCTTTTCTGTGCCGCTCCGACTTGATCGATATCAGGTCATCGGAGGTTGGATCGACATAGAGCCATCGCAGCGAGTAGTCAGTGTCATCGTCGGTGATATAATGTTTGATTGGAAACACGAGCTGGCCGTCCTGCTCATACGGCTCTTTGACCTCCACCGTGATACCGTCACCGGCCACGGGCAAAAACGGTTCCCGCGCGGTACTTTCTTCGTACCACTCATCCGTTCCGCAGGCGATCACACTGGCAATTCGAGCGCTGCCGTCATCATTTGTTCCAGCGATAATGCACATACCGTCCGGCACTTCATCCAGGCAGACATTCAGGCTATAAATATCGTCTGCGCCGTACTCATCATAATACCAGCCGTGGCTCCAGCTTTGCAGCCGGCCTTCTTCGTCGCGCGTGTACTGGTCAGTGCTCTTGACGTCCTGACCGCCGTTGCTGCTGTCTGTGCTCTCCCGTACAATAGTCACCACCTTGTGCCGTTCAAGCAGCGCAGAGATCTTATTCCTCTCACAGATGTCTTCGTAGGTGATCTGCAGCTCGTCGGCGCTGTCGTCATCGTCAAGCCCGCAGTCGCCTCCGCAGCCCGCGAGCAGCAGCGCGGCGGCAAATGCGAGGGCACTCATTAGTCCCCAGCGGTTCATTTTGTTTCTCCTTTCATCGTCTTCTTTCCATCTTGATTATGCGGAGCTTTTTTCGTTCCGTACATTCTCTTAGACGAGAAATTTCTCAAAAAGTTTCACCCTTATGATTTTTTTAAGAAACTTTTTTCTTTCCCGTGCGAGCTCTTGCATTTTCCGCCGATGCGGCATACAATGGGGACACATTTCACCCGGGAGGGGCGTTTTTATGAACTATATCGGCATCGACCTCGGCGGCACGAACATCAAGGGCGCACTCGTGAGCGCGAAGGGCGAGATCTTAAAGGAGCATTCTATCCCGACGTGCGTCGATCTCGGCCCCGAGGCCGTCGCGGGGCGCATCGGTCAGGTCATCGCGCAGCTCTCTGACGGCGAAAGCGCCGTCGGCGGCGTGGGGGTCGGCTGCCCCGGCACGGTGGACGACGCGAGCGGCATCGTGCGCTTTGCGGCGAACCTGAATTTTGTGAACTTCGACCTGCGAAGCGCGCTGCGCGCGCACACTGCGCTTCCCATCCACCTCGGCAACGACGCAAACGCCGCGGCGCTGGGCGAGGCGCTGTTCGGCTGCGGCCGCGGCGCGGAGAGCACCATCGTCGTCACGCTCGGCACGGGCGTCGGCGGCGGCGTGGTGCTCGGCGGCAAGCTCCTGACAGGCTACACGGGCGCGGCGAGCGAGATCGGCCACATGGTCATCGCGGAAAACGGCGAAGAGTGCACCTGCGGCAGCCGCGGATGCTTCGAGGCCTACTCCTCCGCCACGGCGCTGATCCGCGACACGAAGCGCACCATGGCCGCGCACCCCGAGAGCCTGCTGCACGCGATTGCCGCGGAGCAGGGCGGTGTCGACGGCCGCACAGCGTTTCTCGCCAAGGAGCGCGGCGACGAGGCGGGCGCGCAGGTCGTGGAGGACTACATCGAGCATCTGGCCTGCGGGCTCACAAATCTTGTCAACATTTTCTTCCCCGAAGTGCTGGCCCTCTCGGGCGGCGTAGCAAATCAGGGCGACGCGCTGCTCCTGCCGCTGCGCGAAAGGGTGCGCGAGCGTTCGTTCGGCTCGCGCTATGCCGTCTCGCACACGCGCATCGAGCTCTGCACGCTCGGCTACCGCGCGGGCGTGATCGGCGCGGCGATGCTCGCGCGCGAGTGAGCGTAAAATAGCGCAAGATATGATAAGGCCCTCCGCATTTCTGCGGAGGGCCTTTTTTACCGGTAGCCGTCGGGCTCGGCCGAGCCTTCGATCAAAAACTGCACCTCGTCCACGCCGCCGAGCGACAAAATGGACTGCTCGAGCGCGCTCAGCATCAAATCGCGCTCCGCCTCGTTCTCCGGCAGTGAGCCGCTCGCAGGGAGATTCAGATAGCACACGCCGTTTTCGATGCGAGAGGAGATGACCGCAAAGTCCTCCGGCAGGAGCGAGACGAGCGAATCGTCCTCCGGCCCCTGCGCGAGCGCTTCGAGCAGCGCGTTCACGCGCGTCTGGCCCTCGTAGAGCGCGAGCGTCTGCTGCTCGGCGCGCAGCTCGCCTGTCTTGCTGTCGAGGAAATAAAGCGACACGGTGATCGGCCGCAGGCCACTCTCACGCGAGGAAAGCAGCGTATCCGCCGAGAGCAGCACTTGCGTCTCGCGGTACGGCAGCTCGCGCCCGTCCGCCGTGATGCTCACAGCGTTCACATTCGGCAGCTGCGTCAGCGTCAGCGTGATGCAGTAGTCAGCGAGCGACAGGTCGATGCCCGTCAGGCGCGCATACTGTGCGCTCAAGTCGATCTGCGCGCGGCGGCCCGACACCTTGAGCGACTTGAGCGCCGTTCCCTCCGGGATGGGCGACGAGAGCGACGGCTCGTCGGGCCCTGCGAGCAGCGCCTCCATCAGCGCGCGGACACAGTCTTCGGTCTCCATCGCGCCGTCGAGCGTCAGACGCTTTTCCTGCGTGCGGATGGCGTCACCGCCGCCCGCGGAGTTGGGATCGCTGAGAAAATAGAGTTCGTAGCCGTTTTCGTCCATCTCCTGCGCGTGCTGGGCCGCGCAGGCGCAGAGAAGCGAAAGCAGGAGGACTAATGCCGCAGTCAGGGAAAGACGTCTTCTCATGTCTCATCCCCTCCCTCTTCGCAGCGCGGCAGGCGCACGGTAAACACCGTGCCGCCGCCCTCACGGGCGCGGACCTCGATGCTGCCGCCGCGGCGGCGCACGGTGTCCGCTACGATGGAAAGCCCAAGGCCCGTGCCGCCCGCGGCGCGTGAGCGCATCTTATCCACGCGGTAGAAGCGGTCGAACACGCGCGGCATATCCTCCTCGGGAATGCCGATGCCGTTGTCCTCCACGCGCAGCACGCATTCGTCCTCCGTGCCGCCGAGCGTCACGCGCACGAAGCCGCCGGGGCGGTTGTATTTGATGGCGTTCTCGGTGAGGTTATAAATGATCTGGTGCAGGTCGTCCACGCCGGCCCGCACGCTCTGCTCCCGCTCGACGAGATAGGTCAGCTCGACCCGCTTCTCGTCGGCGACCAGCCGCAGCATCCGCACCACGCGCTCGATGACCGGCTCGACCGCGACGCTCTGCGCCGGCTCGATGATGCCGCTGTCGAGCCGCGTGAGCCGCAGCAGATTTTCCGTGATGCGCGTCAGGCGGTCGGTCTCCTGCACGATGTCGCCGACGAACTCGCGCACCGTGGCAGCATCGATGTCTTCGGTCTGCAAAATCGAGTCGGAGAGCAGGCGGATACCGGCCAGCGGCGTTTTCAGCTCGTGGCTCGCGTCGGAGACAAAGCGGCGGCGCGCCTCCTCCGTCGTCTGCAAGCGGTCGGAGAGGCTGTTGAACTCCTCGGCGATCTCGCTGATCTCGTCGCGACCGCCAATCTCGGCGTGGTAGCTGTACGCGCCCTCGCGCACGCGGCGGATGGCCTCGAGCAGCACGCCGAAGCGGCGCGTGAGTATCCGCGAGAGCAGCAGGCTCAGCAGCACGACAAAGCCCGCGACTGCCGCCGAGATGCGCAGCAGATTCTTCTGCAGCGTCAGCAGCAGCGTCGCCTGCTCCACGTCGTACTCATAGGCATAGACCGCGCCGATGGTCTGGCTGCGGTAGATGACCGGCGAGGCCGCGCGGCTGCGGAACGCGCCGTCGGTAAAGTCGGCATAGAAGGCGTCGTAGCCCCGCAGCGCCTGCACGATCTCGGTGTAAAGCCCGTAGCGGCCCACCGCGCCGTCCGTCTCGCGGGTGTCGTAGAGGATGCGCCCCGCGGCGTCCGTGACGAGAATGCGGGAAATGCCGGTATCCTCCACCAGCGTCATCGCGGAGGCGACGTTCTCCTCGCTCAGCTCCTCCAGACCGCTCAGCGCCGTCACCATCACGCTCACGCTGCTTTGCAGCGTCGTCTGCTTGGAGCGCACGACCAGATTTTCCGACACGATCAGAGGGTAGGTGTTCATGAAAACGAGCACTGCCGCAATGACCAGAATATAACTCAGGCCGAATTTGACCTGTAAGCTCGCACGCCGCACGGCGCTCCCCTCCTCCCATTCGTTTTCCTTCTGTGCGCCGCTCAGTCCTTGAGGTAGTAGCCCACGCCCCACTTGGTCATGATGTGCTCCGGCTCGGCGGGGTCATGCTCCAGCTTTTCGCGCAGGCGGCGGATGTGGACGTCCACCGTGCGGTAGTCTCCCGCGTAGGTATAGCCCCACACAAGGTCCATCAGGTTTTCGCGCGAGTAGACGCGGTGGGGGGTCTTGATGAGCAGCTCTAAAATGTCGTATTCCTTCGCCGTCAGATCGACCGGCACGCCGTCGCGCAGCGCGATGCGACGCTCGGTGTCGAGCGCGATGCCGCCGGCGGTCAGCAGCTCCGTGCGCTTCTGCGCGGTCTGACCCGCACGGCGCAGCAGGGCGCGGATACGCGCCTTGAGCTCTAAAATGTTGAAGGGCTTGGTGACGTAGTCGTCCGCGCCGGACTCGAGGCCGATGATCTTGTCCGCGTCCTCGCTGCGGGCGGTGAGCATGATGATGGGCACCGCGGAAAATTCGCGGATGCGCATACAGGCGGTCAGTCCGTCCACCTCCGGCATCATCAGGTCCAGGATGATGAGGTCGAAGCTCTCGCTCCTCGCCAGCTCGACGGCGGCCGCGCCGTCGAAGGCGGTCTCGACCTGATAGCCCTCGTTCTCAAGGTTGAATTTGATGCCCTTGACGAGCAGCTTCTCGTCGTCCACCACTAAAATTTTCACGGCGCATCGCCTCCTGTCGTAATTTCATCGCGCATGGCGTCGAGCTTCGCGCTGCCGATGCCGCGCACCTCCAGCAGCTCGTCGAGCGTCTGAAAGTCCCCGTGCTCGGCGCGGTAGTCGAGGATCGCCTGCGCCAGCACCGGCCCGATGCCGGTAACGGTCTCCAGCTCCTCGGCGGTCGCGGTGTTGATGTTTACAAGCACGCGCTCGGGCGCGACCTCCTCCCGCGCGGGCCGCTCGGTCTGCACCGTATAGCCCTCCTGCTCGGTGCGGTTCGCGCCGAAGGTCAGATACAGCACGGCGGCGAGGAAGGCCAGCGTCACGAGCGCCAGAAAGAAATATGTGCTTCCGCCTTTTTCCTGCCGTTCCACGGTTGAACTCCCTCCCGTTTTTTGTTATACTGAATGTCGAATACCGTCGAGCGCGGGCAAGTCGCCCGCCGATCGTCCGATCGAATTTTATTGTAACATACTGCGAGGTACATTTCCATGAAAAAACGCCGCTTTTTTGCTCTTTTTTTGGTCCTCGGCCTGCTCGTCTCCCTGCTGAGCGTACCGGCCTCCGCCTTTGAGGAGATCGACGTCGACGCCCGCGCCGCCCTGCTCGTTGAGAAGGAAACGGGCGAGATCCTCTACGAAAAGAATGCCCACGAGAAGAACTACCCCGCAAGCATCACCAAGCTGACGGTGGCGCTGCTGGTGTTCGAGGCGATCGACGCGGGGCAGCTCTCGCTCGACCAGCCCATCACGGCGCATGAGAGCGCCTTCGAGGGTCTGAGCATCTACGGCAGCACCGCCGGCATCAAGGTCGGCGAGGTGCTGACGGTCGAGCAGCTTCTGCAATGTATGCTCATCGTCTCGGCGAACGAGGCGTGCAACATCCTCGCCGAGGCCGTGTGCGGCGAGGGGAACATCTCCCAGTTCGTGCAGAGGATGAACGAGCGCGCTGCCGCGCTCGGCTGCGAAAACACGCACTACGTCAACACCTCCGGCCTGCACGATCCCGACCACTACACCACCGCGTGGGACATCTATCTCATCACGCGCGCGCTGATGCCCTACGAGAAATTCATGGAGATCTGCAACTCCAAGTCCGCGGAGATCGCCGAGACCGACCACAACCAGCGCCATGTGCTCCACTCCACCAACCGCCTCATTTCCAACTGGCGCGAGCTCGGCTACCTCTACCGCGACGCGCAGGGCATCAAGACCGGCTCGACCGAGGAGGCCGGTCACTGCCTCGTTTCCTCCGCCGTGCGCGGCGACCGTCAGCTTGTGAGCGTGGTGCTCGGCGCGGAAAAGATCACCCTTGCCGACGGCAAGAGCACCCTCACCAAGAGCTTTTCCGAGACCATCCGCCTCTTTGACTACGGCTTTGACTGCTTCTCCCGCCGCGAGGTCGTCTCCGCCGACGAGCTGGTGCGCGAGGTCCCGGTCGCCCTTTCGAGCGAGGCGAACTACGTCGTCGCCCACCCCGCCGAGAGCATCACGCGGATGCTGCCCACGGAGCTGGACCTCAGCGAGCTCACGCGCGACATCACGCTGCCGGACAGCGTGGACGCCCCCATTGCCGCCGGCGACGAGCTGGGCGAAATGACCGTCTCCTACAACGGCACCGTCTACGGCACGGTCAAGCTGCTCGCGCTCAGCGATGTGTCAGCCTCGTGGCTGCTGGTCGCCAGGCGCGACGTGGCGGACTTCTTCTCCCGTACCGTCGTCAGAATCGTTCTCGTCGTCCTTCTCCTGCTCATTCTCGCATTCCTTTTCCTGCGCGGGAACGGGCGCGGACGACGCTACGGCAAGCACAGCAGCGGACGCGCCGCTCCCGCCGGCTATCGCGGCCGCAGGCGCTGAGCATCGGGGAAGGCAAACTGTTAAGGTCATCAAACCGCACAAAACGGACGGGGTATCCCGTCCGTTTTCCGTTCAGCAGGGAAAATTCCGCGGCACGTGGACTTTTGTCCTTGATTTTTGCCCATTCCCCTGCTATACTGCATTCATCGTCAGATAAGGAGGCACTCCTATGAAATATCTTGTTGTCATCGGCGACGGCATGGCGGACAACCCCGTCGAGGCCCTCGGCGGCAAAACGCCGCTCGAGTACGCCGACATCCCCACCATTGATTCCCTTGCCGCGCGCGGCACGGTCGGCAGCGTTGTGAACTGCCCCAAGCCGCTGCCCGCGGGCAGTGAGACCGCGATCCTCTCCATCTTCGGCTGCGACCCGCTCAAGCACTTCTCCGGCCGCTCGCCGATGGAGGCCGCCGCCATCGGGCTCAGGCTCGTTCCCGGCGACGCGGCGTTCCGCTGCAACCTCGTCGCGCTCGAGCCAGGCGATCAGCCCTATGAGGAAAAGCGCATCCTCTCCCACTCCGCCGGCTCCATCGCCGGACAGGACGCGCTCGACGTTGTCGCCGCGCTCAACAGCGATCCCGAATTTTCCGCCGCGCTCCGTGCGGCGGACATGTACATCGACCCCAGCCCCTCGTTCCGTCCGCTGGCGGTGAAGCACCATTGCGATCCGAGCGGCGTGTGCTTTATCCCGCCGCACGACCACCTCGGCGAGGTCATCGGCCCGCTGCTCCCGAGCGGGAAGGACGCGGCGCTCGCCAAGGTCTTTGCCGACCTCATGCGCCTTGCCAACCGCGTGCTGGAGCACCACCCCGTCACCGAGAAGCGCCGCGCGGAGGGCAAGCTCGGCGCGAACGGCATCTGGTTCTGGGCAGCGGGCACGGCGATGCAGCTGCCCGACTTCCGCGAGGAGTACGGCTGCGGCGGCGCGGTCATCAGCGCGGTGCCCCTGTGCCACGGCATCGGCGTGCTGCGCGGGCTCGAGATGGTCGAGGTCGAGGGCGCGACCGGCGAGATCGACACCAACTTTGAGGGCAAGTTAGAGGCCACATGGGCGAGCCTTCAGAAGTACGACTTCGTCTGCCTGCACCTCGAGGCGCCCGATGAATGCACCCACAACGGCGACCTCAAGGGCAAGGTGCAGGCCATCGAATGGCTCGACAGCCGGCTCGTCAAGCCCCTCACCGAGCGTCTGGACGCGGCGCACATGGACTACCGCCTGCTGCTCCTCTCCGACCACAAAACGCTCACCGCGACACGCGGGCACGACGGCGATCCCGTGCCGTATCTGCTCTACGACAGCCGCATCGACAGCGGGCGCGGCGGCGTGTACACCGAAAAGGCCGGCGAGAACGGTCCCTTTGTCGCGCACGGCTGCGAGCTGCTGCATCTCCTCTTTGAGCGCTGAAAAAGGAACATCGAAAAGGGTCAGCCGACGGCTGACCCTTTTCTTATGTCTCCGCCGCGGCAGGGATCGACGGCTCCTCCCGCCGAACGCGGAGCACTCCGTCCTTCGCCGCGATGCGGGCGGCGTCGCCCGCGTGGAGCGCCCCGCTGAGCAGAAGCTCGGCCACGGCGTCCTCCACCTCGGCGCGGATCACGCGGCGCAGGGGCCGCGCGCCATAGAGCGGGTCGAAGCCCTCGTCCGCGATGCGCTCGACCGCCGCGTCCTCGACCGTCAGCATGACGCCGAGCGCCGCGGCGCGCTGCACGGTGGCCTCGAGCATCCGCCGCGCAATGGCCGAAACGTCCGCGCGGCTCAGGCGGCGGAACACCACGGTCGAGTCGATGCGGTTGAGAAATTCCGGCTTGAAGGTCGCCCGCAGCTCAGCCATGACCGTTTCCTTCACACGCGCAAAGCCGCCGTCGCTGTCCTCGGCCTGCGCGAAGCCGAGCTTCGCCGCGCTCGACGTGATGGCCTTCGCGCCCACGTTTGAGGTCATGACGAGCACCGTATTGCGGAAGTCCACGCGCCGCCCCTGCGCGTCGGTCAGCATACCGTCCTCCAAAATTTGCAGCAGCAGATTCCACACGTCCTCGTGCGCCTTTTCGATCTCGTCGAAGAGCACCACCGACCACGGGCGGCGGCGCACCTTCTCGGTCAGCTGCCCGCCCTCGTCGTAGCCGACGTAGCCCGGCGGCGCGCCGACGAGCCGCGAGACGGTATGCCGCTCCATATACTCCGACATATCCAGGCGCACCAGCGCCTCCTCGTCGCCGAACACCGCGTCGGCCAGCGCGCGGCACAGCTCCGTTTTGCCCACGCCCGTGGGGCCGAGAAAGAGAAACGAGCCGACGGGCCGCTTCGGATCGCGCAGTCCCGCGCGGGCGCGGCGCAGCGCGCGGGCGACCTCCCGCACCGCCTCATCCTGCCCCACCACGCGCGCGTGGAGCGTGTCCTCCAGCCGCAGCAGCCGCTCGCCCTCATCCTCCGTCAGGCGCGTGACGGGCACGCCCGTCCAGGCGGAGACCACCGCGGCCACGTCCTCCTCGCCGACGGTCCTCTGCTTTTCCCGCTGCGCACGGCGCAGCGCCTCGCGTTCCTGCTCCGCCTGCTCGCGGCAGCTGTGCTCCACATCGCGCAGCATGGCCGCCCGCTCATAGTTCTGCTCCGCGACTGCTGCCGCGCGGTCGCGCTCCGCCTCGGCGGCCTTGGCCTCCATCGCCCGCAGCTCCGGTGAGTCGGGACGCGTACCCATCCGCACGCGGGACGCCGCCTCGTCCATCAGATCCACCGCCTTGTCCGGCAGAAAGCGCCCTGTGATGTAGCGGCGCGAGAGCGTCACCGCGGCGGCAAGCGCCTCGTCGGATATCTTCAGACGGTGATGGCTCTCGTAGCGTGGGCGCAGCGCGCGCAGGATCGCAAGCGCCTGCTCCTCCGTCGGCTCGCCGACCGTGATGGGCTGAAAGCGGCGCTCGAGCGCCGCGTCCTTTTCGATATACCTCCGGTACTCGGCAAGCGTCGTCGCGCCGACCACGCGGAGCTCCCCGCGCCCCAGCGCGGGCTTGAGGATGTTCGCCGCGTCCACCGCGCCCTCGGCGCTGCCCGCGCCGACGATGGTGTGCAGCTCGTCAAGGAACAGAATGACATTGCCCTCGCGCCGCACCTCATCGAGCAGCGCCTTCACGCGCTCCTCAAACTCGCCGCGGTACTTTGTCCCCGCGACCATCGCGGAGAGGTCGAGCGATAGCAGACGCTTGTCCATCAGCTCGTCGGGCACCTCCGCCGCCGCGATCTTCTGTGCAAGCCCCTCCGCCACCGCCGTCTTGCCGACGCCCGGCTCGCCGATGAGCACAGGGTTGTTCTTCGTGCGACGCGAGAGGATCTGCACCGCGCGCGTGATCTCCGTATCGCGCCCGATCACAGGATCAAGCTGCCCCGTGCGCGCCATCGCCGTCAGGTCGCGGGCAAACTCCGCGAGTCCGCGTCCGCGCTTGCCGCTCTCGTTTTCACGCAGCATCCGGTTTCCCTCCTTTGCCGCCGTGCGCGGCGTTTCGTTGATCCGCCGTACCACCGCGGCGTAAAGGCGCTTCGGGTCGGCCCCCGCCGCCGCGAGCAGCCGCACCGCCATGTTGCCGCCGTCGCGCAGCAGGCCCAGCAGCAGGTGCTCCGTGCCGATGCGCGGACTCGCGAAGCGCATCGCCTCGGCGACCGCCATCTCCACCGCGCTGCGTGCGCGGGGCGTCAGCCCCTGTGAGGGCAGGCTGCCGGACAGACCGTGACCCACCGTCCGCACCAGCTGCTCACGTAGCTGCTCCTCCGTCACGCCGGCCTCGCCCAGTGCGCGGCAGGCCGCGCCGCCGTCCTCGCGCAGCAGTCCCAGCAGGATATGCTCGCAGCCGACGTAACCGTGGCCCAGCTCCAACGCAGTCTCCTGTGCCAGCCGCAGCACGTTTTCCGCGCGCGGGGTAAACTTCTGTTCTGCCATATTCTTCACACTCCCGAGCGCATTTTTTCCTGCCGCGTCGGTTTTTAGACGTGTTTACCCGCATATTTTTCATCAAAAGTTTCAAAATTTTTTGCCAAAATGCGGAAGATTCCCGCATACTTCCTCTTGCATTTTCGTATTCTGCCGTGTACAATAGGCGTATCAATCAAATGGAGGTGCTCTCATGGCCTATCACATCAGTTCTGCCTGCGTTAGCTGCGGTGCTTGCGCGGACGCTTGCCCCGTTGGTGCGATCTCTCAGGGCGATTCCCAGTATCAGATCGACGCCGGTGCCTGCCTGGACTGCGGTTCCTGCGCGGATACCTGCCCCAATGGTGCGATCTCTCAGGAGTAAGATCTACTTAAAAAATAAGGACGCGCTGCTTTGGCGCGTCCTTATTTTTGTCAGGGAGTGGAGGCTTCATGGAACGCAAGGACTTTCTCCGGCAGGGCGGCCCCTGCTTTTATTTTGATACGGAGCTCTTCGCGCCGACGACCGACAGCTTCGCGCTCGGCTGGTTCGCCGCGCCGAAGCGCGGCGAGCGCGTGTGCGACCTCGGCAGCGGCACGGGGCTGCTCGGCACGCTCCTGCTCGCGCGCGAGCCGTCGCTCACGCTTTTCTGCGTGGAGCAGAACGCTGCGGCAAACGCGCTCGCGGAAAAGGGCTTTGCCGAAAACGGCTGGGCGGAGCGCGTGACGCTGCGCACCGGCGACCTGCGCGAGAGCAGTGCGCTTCCCGCGGCAGGGAGCATGGACTATGTCGTTTCCAACCCGCCGTACTTCCCGGCGGGGAGCGGCGCGAGCGCCGCGGGCGAGGTGCGGCAAGCCGCGCGGGAAGAGGTCGGCTGCACGCTCGCCGATGTCTGTGCCGCGGCGGCGCGGGTGCTGCGCTGGGGCGGACGCTTCGCGCTCGTCCACAGGCCCGAGCGGCTATCCGACCTTTTCTGCACGCTCCGCGCGCACGGGCTGGAGCCGAAGCGGCTGCGCTTCGTGGCCTCCTCGGCGGAAAAAGCGCCCTCTCTGGCACTCGTGGAGGCACGCCGCGGCGGGAACGCCGGTCTATCGGTCGAACCGATGTTATTCATCGGCTCAGCCGATTGGGATGAGGTCTACTTCCGGACATGAAAAACTTCACGCACGAGCACCGCCCCACGAGAAGGCGCAAAGGCCGGTGCGTGAAGCTTTGTGCATCCTTTCCGGCTGCCCCGCAGGGGCGAGGAAAGGGCACATATCTATTTTTGCTATGCTTTTGCAGAGCAAAAAGGACGCTCTTTTGAGCGTCCTTTTTGCTTGTTATTCCATCGTGTTGACCGCGCCGACGAACAGCGGCAGGCCGTCCGCGCCGGTGATGGCGAAGGCGAACGGTCGGTTCAAATTCATCTCCACGACCGGCAGATCCTCCGGCATCGCCGAGGTCGCGTTCGCCATGATGGCGGTGAACGCCGCGGCCTCGCAGCCCTCCTCGTCGATCTTCACGCGGGCGGCGTGCTGCACCTGCGTGACCGCCGCCGGCTCGTCAAAATCTGCCAGCGGCGAGAAGTCCGCCCGCGTATCGTCGAATGCGTCCGTCACGCCGAGCATTTTGAGCGTGTCGGTCAGCTCCAGATCGGAGTTGACGTCGAACTTCGGCACGCTCCAGACGAGCTTCGCCGTCTGCGCTTCGTCGCTATCGTACACATCGGTAAAAAGGTCGGCCAGCGCCGCTTCGCCGCGCAGCAGCGGCGTGAGCGCCGTGCCCTCGTCGGGCAGCAGGAAGATCATGCGCTCCCCGCCGCGGAAGGAAAGCTGCGCGACGGTGTAGCCCTCGCCGCGGACATAGCTTGCGCGGTCCTCCGTTTTGTGCATGAAGTCCGCGCGCTGCGCTGTGCCGTCGGCGGCAGTGAAGGTATCCTCGCTCGTGGCGCCGTCGTAAAATTCATCGCTCCAGCGGTCCTTGAAGTAGAGCGTGGAGAGCAGAAGCATCACGGTCTCCGGCTTGGTCTCGATGTTCTTCGCCGCGTCCGCGAGCAGGCCGCCGGTGTTGGTGTTCAGCCATGCCTGCACGGCTTTGTTGGTGTCGCCGGTGCCCATGGGGGCGCTGAACACGGAGGCGTAGTAGTCGTTCGCCAGCCGCTCCACGGTCTCGGTCTTGTAGACCTGTCCCTCGCTCAGCCAGAGGGAATTGGCGAGCAGCGTTTTGCCGTTGGCGCTGTCGGTGTAGAGCGAGCGCCAGATGGCGTTCGCCGTGGTGCGGACGGTCTCCTCATCCTCCGCGCCGAGCAGGTCGAGGAGCTGGGCACGCGTCTCGCCGTCCACCGTCTCGGTGAGCATGGAGAGGGCAAGGTAGAGGTTCGCGGGCGAGTAGACCACGTTCGCCGCCTCCTCGCCGCCGAGCAGCTTGGAGACCGTCCTGGTGCTGTAGCCGAGCAGTGCGGGCGCCATCGCCTTGTCCACGCCCTCGCCCCGCAGCGCCTTGACCGCGTCGGAATAGGCGCGGGAGCGGGCGTCAAAATCGTCCCACAGCTCCTCCTGCGCCTTGTGATAGGCCTCCTCGCCCATCTTGTCGTAGTCGAGCTTTTCATAGGCGGCCCACAGCTCCTCCTCGCTCGGCTCGGCGGGCAGCTCCGGCAGCTTGACCTCCGCCAGCGCGTACTGGCTCAGCAGCTTCGCGCTCACATCGTCCGGCTGTCCCGGCTCGGGCTTTGTCCCGCCCTGCTCCGGCTCGATCCGCGCGCAGCCGACGAGCAGCAGCATACTCAGCAAAAGTGCCAGATACTTTTTCATGTCGTTGTACCTCCTTGGGCGTTGTACTCCTTTGGACGAGAGCGTTGAAGAAAAAGTTCCCATTTTCCGAAAAATGTTTTGCCGCGCTCTGTTTCGCGCCGCGCACGGCGCGAAACAAATCAAAATCTGTCGCGGAGGACGCTCGCGCGCGTCCACCCCTTTCACGCCCGTAGGCGCGAAATAAATGAAATCGTTTTTGCCGCGCTCGCGCGTATCCACCCCCTGCATTTCGCGCCCGCAGGCGCGAAACCAAATAAAATCGTTTTTCTGACGACATGCGCGTCAGAAAAACACCTCTCACGGAGCGAGTGTCGCAGCAGGTGCCTCGCGCCTGCGAGGCGCGGAGCGAAGTGCGGCTCCAAAAGGTATAAAAAATAAGGGCGCGCTCTGCGCGCCCTTATTTTTTAGTATGCTACTCCCCAATAGATGTCCGTCGTGGCTTCCTTGCCGCAGAACACGCACTTGCCCTTTGTGCCGGACTGGCGCAGCGGCATACAGCGGGAGGAAACGCCCGCCTTTTCCTTCATGCCCAGCTCGCACTCGCGGCTGCCGCACCACTTCGTGCGCGCAAAGCCGCCGCGGCCGGAGGCCATTTCCTTGACCTCCTCCCAAGTGGACAGGTCGAAGGTGTTCTCCTCCAGATTCGCTCTCGCTCTTTCGAGCATATTGTCGTGGATGCGGTCAAGCAGTTCCTTGACCGCGCTCTCGAGCGTGTCGAGCGCGACAAAGGTCTTTTCCCCGTTGTCGCGGCGGACGATGCAGCACTGGCCGTTCTCGAGGTCGCGCGGGCCGATCTCGATGCGCAGCGGCACACCGCGCATTTCGTACTCGGCGCACTTCCAGCCCATGGACTGGTCGGAGTCGTCCAGCTTCGTGCGCACGTCGATGGCGAGCAGGCGGGCCTTGAGCTCCTTGGCCGCCTCGGCGACCTCGGGCTTCTTGTGCGCCGCGATGGGAATGACCACCGCCTGCACGGGCGCGATGCGCGGGGGCAGGACAAGGCCGTTGTTGTCGCCGTGGGTCATGATGACCGCGCCGATCATGCGCGTGGTGGAGCCCCAGGAGGTCTGGAACGGATACTGGAGCTTGTTGTCGCGGCCGGCGAAGGTCACATCGTAGGCGCGGGAGAACTTATCGCCGAAGTAGTGGCTGGTCGCGCCCTGCAGCGCCTTGCGGTCCTTCATCATGCACTCGACGGTGTAGGTCGCCTCGGCGCCGGCGAACTTCTCCTTCTCGGTCTTGCGACCGGGAACGACGGGAATGGCGAGGACGTTCTCAAAGAAGTCCGCATAGCACTTGAGCTGCTGCTCGGTCTCGGCCCGGGCCTCCTCGGCGGTCTCGTGGATGGTGTGGCCCTCCTGCCACCAGAACTCACGGCTGCGCAGGAACGGGCGCGTGGTCTTTTCCCAGCGGATGACGGAGCACCACTGGTTGTAGAGCATCGGGAGCTGGCGGTAGGTCTGGAGCACATTGTGCCAATGGTCGCAGAACATGGTCTCGGATGTAGGGCGGAACGCCAGGCGCTCCTCCAGCTTCTCGCTGCCGCCCATCGTGACCCAAGCCACCTCGGGCGCGAAGCCGTTGACCAGCTCGCCCTCCTTCTTCAGCAGGCTCTCGGGGATCAGAACGGGCATCGCCACGTTCTCGTGGCCGGTCTTCTTGAACTCACCGTCCATGATGCGCTGGATATTCTCCCAGATCGCGTAGCCGTAGGGACGCAGGATCGTGAAGCCCTTGACGCTGGCGTACTCGACCAGCTCCGCCTTGCGGCAGATGTCGGTATACCATTGGGCGAAATCGTCCTCCATGTTGGTGATCTGTTCAACCTTCTTGTCCTGTGCCATGTTGTTTTCTCCTCTTTTTCTGCCGCCGGACGGCCAACAGGAACCGTTCCCTGCCGCGCGGCGGGTGTATTGATAAATATATATTCTACGGTGTTTCGCCCTGCTTGTCAAGCCTTGTACACGGCAGCGGAAAGGCTCCGACCACCGTCGGAGCCTTTTTCGGTATCGGTCAGATGCGCAGCAGCCGTCGGAGCGCGATGAGCGCGGCGAGCGTGACGCCGGCATAGCGCAGCAGGCTGCGCAGATCGTAGCGGACGGCGGCGAAGCCGGTCATCTCACCGGCGCGCACGGCGACATACGCCGTCTTGTCCTCCCGCTGCGACTTGGCAATGCGGATCTGCATGTGGTCTCCCTCCTCTTTTCAGCCCTCCTTGGGCTTGCAGACATCGACCCAGCCGGAGAAGTTGGAGGAATAACGCTCCAGCTCCTCGCAGGTCATCTCGATGGCGCTGTTGCCGCTGCCCGCAGCGGGGAACACCGTCTCGAAGCGCTTGAGCGACACGTCGAGATAGGTTTTGACGTTCTCCGGCAGGGCGAACGAGCACACGCCGCCCGGGGCGTGACCGGTAAAGGCGCACGCCTCGTCAAAGGTCAGCATTTTCGCTTTCTGATGAAACTGCGCCTTGTACTTCGCGTTGTCGATCTTCTGATCGCCCGCGACGACCACGATGATCGGCTCGTCGCCGAGCTTGAAGCTCATGGACTTGGCGATGCGCGCGCCCTCGACGCCGACGGCGATGGCCGCCAGCTCCACCGTGGCGCTGGAAACGTCGAACTCGCGGATGCGGCCGGCGATGCCGAAGCCCTCAAAATAGGCTCTTACTTTTTCAATGGACATGGCTTTTCCTCTTTTCCTTCTCTCTGTCTATCGCACGTCGACGCGCTCCACGCCGACGCAAAGGCCGGTATCGCTGTCGAGCGAGAAGACCGCGCCTTGCAGCTTGCACGGTCCCTCGGGTGCGCGGTAGCGTCCCGCGAGGCCGCCCAAAAACGTCTCGACCGACTGCTGCGGCTCGATGCCGAGCACGCTGCGCACCGCGCCGGTCATGCCGAGGTCGGTGAGATAGCCCGTTCCCTTGGGGAACACCTCCTCGTCGGCGGTCGGCACATGGGTGTGCGTGCCCCATAGGGCGCTCACGCGCCCGTCAAGATAGTACGCCAGCGCGAGCTTTTCGCTCGTGGCCTCGGCGTGGAAATCGACGAGCGTGAAGGTCGGCTTCTCCTCCGCTTTCAGAAGCTCGTCCGCCGTGGTGAACGGATTCGAGGCGTGGAAGCTCAGGTCGCAGCGGCCGATGAGGTTCATCACCGCGATGCGCGCCGCGCCGCAGTCGTAGACCGCATAGCCGCGTCCCGGCACGCGGCTGCCGAGGTTCGCGGGGCGCAGGATATAGGGGCAGTCGTCGAGGTAATCGCGGATCTGCATTTTGCCGAAGGTGTGGTTGCCGAGCGTGATGACGTCCGCGCCCGCGGCGAAGATGTCCTCCGCGTCATTCGGCGTCAGGCCGACCATCGCGGCGTTTTCGCCGTTGACGACCGTGAAATGGATGCTCTTGCGCTTCTTGAGGCTCCGCAGGCAGCGGCTCAGGTGCTTCACGCCGCACGCGCCCACCACGTCGCCCACCGCGAGGATGTTATAGATCATTCCGGCTTCTCCTCCGTCAGCGTGTCGTAAAAGGCAAAGGTCTCGGCGAAAAGAGTCTCGCCGTAGGCGGTCAGCTTCGCGCAGTAGTCCTCGTAGGCGGCGAGCAGCCTCTCGCCCTCCGCTGTCAGCGTCGCGCCGCCGCCGTTCCGCCCGCCTGTGGAGGACCGGAGCAGCTTGACGCCCAGCCCCTCCTGCGCGGTGCGCAGGACTGTCCACGCCTTGGAGTAGGCCATGTTCATCGACATCGCCGCCGCGCGCAGCGAGTGCAGCTCGCGCACACGGCGCAGCAGCTCCGCCACGCCCGGACCGAAGCACTTCCGGTCGGTAAAAATCCGCACGGTCAGATTGGCGTGCAGGTCATTTCGCATCGTTCCGCCCTCCGTCTTTCGTTATCTCTCCCTATGATAACGACTTTATTTCCCTTTGTCAACGCGGAAAAACGGCGGAGAAACAGCCGCTGCCGGCTCCCGCTCCGCCGTATTCCTCACCGGAAGGTGTTGTAATGCGCGTTTTCGCCGTCGAGCAGAAAGCCGTCGGTGTCATGAACGTGGGCGTTTTCCAGCATGAGACGGTAGCGCAGCTCGTTCGACATACCGCGCGCCGAGGCCGCGGTCTGCCCCGCGGGCGTGCCGGTGGGGTTGTTGTAGCTGCCGTGGAGCGTGGAGTTCGCCGTCGCATTCTTCGTGCCCGCGCGCTTGTCCGCGCTCGTGTTGCCATAGCCGTTGCCATAGCGCACGACCGAATCGTTCTCCCGGCCGGTGTAGCGCGTGCCGGTCGCCGGGTCGGTCTTGAGCTCGCCGCCGACGTTGGAGCCGCTGTCGGTCTTGCCGGTCATGCCGCTCGTGGTACCGTTTTCCGCACCGTTGACATTTCCGTTCGCCGCGCCGTTGTTCTGATCCCCGCCGCAGGCGGTGAGGGAACAGAGCAGCAGCGCGGTCACGGCAAGGATCGCAAAATTTTGCTTCATCGTTTTTCTCCCCTTGTCTTTTTCCATGCAATACCCAACGGTAGTATTTCCGGCAAAAGCAAAATGCGGCACGGCAAAATTTGCAAAAAAAGAAAGGCGCGAAGCTCGCGCCTTTCTTTGGGAAATTTTTCCTTACTTCGCGGCCTTGGCAGCCTTGAACGCCTCGATGAGCATCGGGGTGACCTTGAACAGGTCGCCGCAGATGCCGTAGTCGGCGATCTCGAAGATGGGAGCGGTATCGTTCTTGTTGACCGCGATGATGCACTCGGACTCGCTCATACCGGCCTTGTGCTGGATGGAGCCGGAGATACCGAGGGCAATGTAGACCTTCGGGTGAACGGTCTTGCCGGTCTGACCGACCTGATGGTCGGCAGTGAGCCAGCCGGAGTCGATGGCAACACGGGAGCCGCCAACAACGCCGCCGAGCACATCGGCGAGCTCGTGAGCAAGCTTGATGCCGCCCTCGACGTCCTTGGAGATACCACGGCCGACGGAGACGATGTAATCGGCGCCGATCAGGTCAACGAGCTTCTTCGCGGCCTTGACGACCTCGACGACCTCGGTGTCCATATCGGCCTCGCTCAGGGTGAAGCTGGGCTTGGTGATCTTCACCGCGTCCGCCTTGGCCTGATCGAAGGGAGCCTTCTTCATCACGCCGGGGCGAACGGTCGCCATGGCGGGACGGAAGCGCGGGCAGATGATGGTGGCCATCAGATTGCCGCCGAACGCCGGACGGGTCATCTTGAGGTCGCGGGACACGTCGTGGTCCTGACCCATGACCTTGGCGGTGTTCATCTTCTCGATCTTCTCCTCGGGCAGCGTGGAGGCGCTGCGCAGGAAGTCCTTGTAGATGGGCATATCGACGTCGAGGTGCGTGCAGTCGGCGCACAGACCGGTGTGCAGACGGGCCGCGCAGCGGGGACCGAGGTCACGGCCGATGTTGGTCGCGCCGATGAGGAATGCCTCGGGCTTCATCTCGGAGATGACGTCGCAGATGACCTTGGCATAGGCGTCGGTGGTGTAGTTCTTCAGCAGGGGGTGGTCGCAGACGATGACCTCATCAGCGCCGTAGCCGCCAATGCTCTCGGCGAGATCGCCGACATTGTCGCCGACCAGCAGACCGCAGAGCTTCACGCCCAGCTCGTCCGCCAGCTTGCGGCCTTCGGAGATCAGCTCATAGGAGGTGGACATCATCTGGCCCTGACGCTGTTCGCAGAAGACCCATACGTTCTTGAACTCTTCGATCTTGGAGGAGTCATAGTTGGGGTTAGCAAGTTTCACTTCGTTACGCATCGTATTGATCTCCTTTCCTTAAATGATGTGTTTTTCGAGCAGGATACCGGCGAGCTTCTCGCAGGTAGCCATGTCGTTGCCCTCGAGCATCTGACCGGCGCCCTTCTGGGGGGGCGTGAAGGAGGTCAGGATGTTGGTCGGGGAGCCCTTGAGGCCGATGGTCGTGGCGTCGATCAGTTCATGATCCTTCAGCGCCTCGTAATCGAGGACCTTCATGGGCTTGGAATAGCACTCAAACACACCGGAGACGCTCATATAACGCGGGGTATTGAGCTCCTTGATGCAGGTGATCAGGCACGGAGTCTGAGCCTTGATGGTCATGTAGCCGTCCTCGAGCATGCGCTTGACGGTCAGGGTGTCGCCTTCCTTCTTGATGTCGGCGGCGTAGGTGATCTGGGGCAGGTGCAGCTTCTCAGCGATCTGAGGACCGACCTGAGCGGTATCACCATCGATTGCCTGACGGCCGCAGAACACGACGTCCTCGGGGCCGACACCGATCTTATTGACAGCAGCAGCGAGGATCTGGCTGGTCGCGAAGGTATCAGAACCACCAAACTCACGGCCAGAGACCAGAACAGCCTTATCAGCGCCGCGGGCCAGCAGCTCACGGAGCATACCCTCGGCCGGCGGGGGACCCATGGTGACGACAACGACTTCGCAGCCGGTCTCGTCCTTCAGCTTCAGAGCGGCCTCCAGAGCGTTCAGGTCATCGGGGTTGGTGATGGTTGCCATAGAGGCACGGTCCAGAGTACCATCCGCCTTGACAGCCACCTTACCGGAGGTATCAGGAACCTGCTTTACACAAACGATAATCTTCATTTTTCATCCCCTCCTATTTTCCAAGCATGGCCCTGGAGATGACGACCTTGTGAACCTCCGAGGTTCCCTCGTATATCTCCGTGATCTTCGCATCGCGGTAGATCCGCTCCAGCGGATAATCCTTCATATAACCGTATCCGCCGTGAATCTGCATCGCCAGATTGGACACAAAACGGGCAGTCTCAGATCCGGCCAGCTTGCACATCGCCGCTTCCTTCGTAAACGGCTTCTGGCTGTCCTGGAGATAGGCCGCATAGTATACCATCCATCTGGCAGTCTCCGTCCTCGTTCCCATCTCCGCCAGATACCACTGAAGTCCCTGCAGTGCAGCGATGGGTTTCCCGA
>OKSB01000343.1_pt1 | contig 52879 bp, 50 predicted proteins | sample 1601171 | NCBI WGS metagenome assembly OKSB01 (sample SAMEA3541496, study PRJEB24748) | human gut metagenome | biome: human gut; feature: human-associated habitat; material: faeces | place: China | collected 2012 | reverse complement strand
CATGTTTGCGCGGTAGTCGCACTCTGAGCAGACTAGTTTAAATATCATTCGCAGAAGAAATACGGAGCGCCCAAGATAATAGACGGATGGATCGTCAAGTTCTTCCCGTACGATAAAGAGGGAAAAAGGAACGACCTGGAACGGTTGGTAGGGACGGATTGTCTGCCTGACGAGATTGTAAAAGTCGATTTGAAATTTCAGGAAGAACACGGCGATAAGATTGTTGAGACGCCCCTGGAGCTTTGGGCCGGTTTTGTAGGCTTGGAGCAGAACAAAGATAATTTTGCTCTTAAGCCGCGGATCGGTTGGATGATCCGGAAAAAAAACGTTCGGAATGACGGGGTGAAAAATAAATTGAAAACCGATGCCCGGCAGAAAGGCAGGGAAGATGGCATTTCTATTCGGGTCAAAGAGTTTCCGTCTGTTTTGCTGGAACTCACACGGGTTAATAAATTGAAAATGGAATTTACGGACGAGATCGATATCCCGGATGAGCTGGCAAAAGTAAAGATCGGGGAATTGGAGCTGTCTGGGAGGATCGACGAAGAAGGAATCGACCGGATCCGGAATCTATTTCCCGATACTGAAATCAGGGTGAACGGCAGGCAGGCACAATAGATGTAATCGCGTAATCTCAAAAAAACATCCCGCTTTACGCTGAAAAAGTAAAGCGGGATATTTTCGTTTAACAGACGACAATTGGCCTGTTTGTGGAGCTGGAGGCTCCCGAATGGCTATTTTGTGTGATTTAGCCGAATCTTATAACTCCTTATTTTCAGGCATGCAATAGAAACAGTATTAATAAAAAATTCTGACGGCAATATTGGCAATATATTAAAACGCTCGGACTGTGAAATAGCAAAAGCACCGCAATGTTTTTACTTAAACGATATTTATAAATGTCATTTAAAGGCACAAGAGGAGGGAAAAACAGACTTTATAGATTCTGCAAGCTTAATGCAGTATTACGGTTATAAATTAAATGCTGTTGAAGGTCCTATGGAGAATATAAAAATAACAACACCATCAGATTTTTATATTTTTAGGGCAATAATGGACGCAAGAGAAAATTTACAAATATTAGGGCTGTGATAAAACTATGTGGACAGAAAATAAAATATTTAAAGAAGATTTGGAATATATAACATCTGCCGGTTTTATTGATTGGCGAAAGTTGGATAACAAAGCAGTATTTGTTACCGGAGCAACCGGGCTTATTGGTTATACTTTTGTCAGCGCATTGCTGTACAGAAATTTAAAATACCAAAGCAATATTAAAATAATAGCTTTGGTAAGAAATATTAGCAAAGCCAAAGAAAAATTTGCGGAACAGTTAAAGCAAAATTTAAACTTGAAATTCGTTATAGGTGATGTAGAAAATCTGTCGCTGATAGATGACGAAATTGACTATATCATGCATGGAGCTAATCCTACCGCAAGCAGTTATTTTGTAGAAAATCCGGTAGAAACAATAAAGACTGCTGTGTGGGGAACGAATAATATTCTTAATTTAGCAAAAGAGAAAAACATATCCGGTTTGGTTTATCTTTCAAGCATGGAAGTATATGGTGCACCGCATACGGATGAGTTAATTGACGAAACGAATGGAACAACAGTTGATACTATGAGCGTACGCAGCTGTTATCCAGAGGCCAAAAGATTATGTGAAGCATTATGCGCAAGCTATGCTGATGAATATAAAGTACCGGCAAAAGTAGTTCGTTTAGCCCAAACTTTTGGACCGGGGATTGAAAAGAACGATAACAGAGTATTTGCCGAGTTTTTGCGTTGTGCAATAAAAAAACAGGATATAGTTTTGCAAACGGAAGGCACTAGCAAGCGTTGTTATTTATATACAGCAGATGCGGTGACAGCGATATTAAAAGTTTTGCTTAGTGGGAAAGCTAGTGAAGCATATAATGCGGCTAATAAAAATACCTATTGCAGCATTATGGAAATGGCGCAGCTTGTGGCGCATGAATTAGCAAATGATGAAATTAAAGTTATGATAAAAGAAAACGAAAATAGCAAACGTAAGTTTTCCCCCCCGCACAAGCTAAATTTAGATGTAAGCAAGCTTGAAGGCTTGGGGTGGAGAGCAATAAGATGTTTAGTTGATATGTATAGAAGAATGGGTGAAAAACGATAAAATGATTTTTAAAGATAGTATAAAAGATTTTTTAAAAAAGTTTTTATTTGTTACTTATGTAGAAAATGGGAAATTTTATTTAAATATTAAAATACCAATAAGATTTGATGCGCGTATAATATATAGATTATTTTATGCTTCAAGACATATTATAAAAAATAAGGTTGTTTTTGATAATTATATGGGGAAGGGTTATGGCTGTAATCCCAAATATGTAGCAAATAAATTGTTGGAATTATATCCAAATAAATTTGATATTGTTTGGATAGTTTCTGAAAAAGATAGAAATGATACTGAGTATCCCAAAGGTATACGGATAGTTAATTACGGTTCTATACAATCAAAAATAGAATATGCAACATCTAAAGTATGGATTAGTAATTATCATAAAATAAGTTATCTAAAAAAAGGTATGTATAAAAAGAAAAATCAAGTATTTATACAAATGTGGCACGGTTCGTTAGGTATAAAAAAGATTGAGAATGATGTGCCTATATTAACTACTAATAATAGCTGGTTAAATTTAGCAAAGATGAGTTCCGCAATGGTTGATTATTGGATATCAAATAGTGATTTTGAAAGTAATATTTATAAACGTGCCTTTTGGGATGTTAGAAATATATTGGAATATGGACACCCAAGAAATGATATTTTCTTTATTGATAACATTAATGTAAAAAATAAAGTAGAAAAATATTTTAATATAATTAATAAAAAAATAGTATTTTATGCACCAACGTTTAGAGAGGATTATCGACTGGATTGTTATAAAATAAATTTCCAATTATTAATAGAAACATTAAGTAATAAATTTGGTGGAGAGTGGTGTGTTATCGTAAGATTGCATCCAAGAGTTCGTAAATTTTCTAAAGAAGTTTTAGGGGGTAGCAATAATGTTTATGATGGAACTTATTATTCTGATATACAAGAATTGATTGCTTCATCTGATATAATGATTACGGATTATTCAAGTTGTATATTTGATTTTCTTTTAACAAAACGACCAGCTTTTATTTTTGCAACAGATGTAGAAGAATTTAATAATGAAAGAGGCTTTTATTATCCGTTGGAAAAGACTCCTTTTTTGATTGCTAAAAATAATGATGAATTAGTATATAATATTTTAGCTTTTAATAATGAAGTATATAAAAGTAAAATAAATTTGTTTTTAAAAGATAAAGGTTGTATTGAAGATGGGAATGCAAGTGAGAGAGTTGCTAAATTAATAAATAGCATCATAGATGAAGAGATGATAAAAAATTAGGAATGATAAAAAATGATTATAAAGTGGTCAATTTTAAGCAAATATAGAAATGAATTATATGGAATTTCGATATTATGGATAATACTATTTCATGGTTTACAATTTAAAAATTTCTCTTTAAGTAATGAATTGAAAATTTTAGATGGGATTATAAAACATGGTAATTGTGGAGTAGAGATTTTTTTATTTTTAACAGGCATAAGTTTATATTATTCATTAAAAAGGCACGATAATTTGAGAAGATTTTATCTTAACAGATTGAAAAGAATTTTTTTGCCGCTTTTAATAATTGATGGTAGTTATTGGACATATATTTATATTATTAAAGAAAATAATATTTTAAAATTTATAGAAAATATTACGTTTTATTCATTTTGGGTTAAAGGAAATCAGCAAGTTTGGTTTATCGCATTAATTATTTTATTATATCTAATTTATCCAATTTTATTTAAATTTATTTTAGAAAACAGAAAAATTAATAAATTAAATTATATTATATGTTTATGCATAAGTATTTATGTTTTTTTGCTACTTTTTAAGTATTTTGATTATCAATGGTATAAATTAATTGAAATTGCTATAACAAGAATACCGGTGTTTTTATTAGGTTGTTATTGTGGAATTTTATCTTATGAAAATAGAGTAATTAGCGTAAGTGTAAAAACAATATCGTTGATTATATTTATAATAGGAATTGGATATTTTTATATAAAACCTATTAGTTTAGTTCAAAACTTTAGAATACCATATTTATTTATAGGACCAAGTATAACTGTATGGATGGCAATTTGTTTAGAAATCATAGAAAATAAAAATATAAATATATTTTTGCGTGATTGGGGTGGAGTTTCATTAGAATTATATTTGTCACATATTGTTTTACGCAGAATATTTTTAAACAGTAATTTTTATTCTGATTCAGCTGTAGCTAATTTTCATAAATATTTAATCTTTGTAATGTTTTTTTCATTTGTGGTAAGTAAATGTGTTAATTTAGTAGAAAAATATATTAAAGGTATATTGCAAAAATGAAGGCTACTATAAATAAATTACAGAAATATCAATTTCTTTTTGAAGAATTGGTAAAACGAGATTTTAAAAAGAAATATAAACGTACTATATTAGGAGTATTTTGGAGTATTTTATCGCCGTTGTTAATGCTTTGCATAATGGCTACAATTTTTGGACATTTTTTTAGCCGTGGTATTCCACATTATATAAGTTATTTGTTTAGTGGATTAATAATATTTAATTATTATGCAGAATCTACTAACGAAGGTATGAATGCTTTAATGAATAATGCTAAAATTTTTACCAAAATTAATGTTCCTAAATATATGTTTTTATTTTCTAAAAACATATCAGCTGTTATTAATTTTAGTATAATTTTAGTTATTTATTTTTCTTTTCTTGTTGCTGACGGAATTGAGTTCACAGGGAAATTTTTGTTTTTAATTTATCCAGTTATTTGCCTTGTTTTTATTAATTTAGGAATAGGGTTAATATTATCAGCGTTGTATATTTTTTTTAGAGATATTCAGTATTTATACAGTCTTTTTACAAGGATTGTCATGTACGGTTCTGCAATTTTTTACAGCATAGATATTCTGCCGCAGCATTTGCAGACGTTATTTTACTGTAATCCAATCTTTGTATGCATAACATACTTCCGCAGCATCGTTTTGCATAATACAGTGCCTGATTTATGGCTGCATCTGCTTTTGGCAGGTTATGCTTTAGTTTTATTTGGTATTGGCTGCTGGGTATATAAAAAATATAACTACAAATTTTTATATTATGTTTAAGGTTAACTTATGAAAGAAATATTACAGGTTAAAAACGTATCAATAAAATATATTACAGGCGATTTTAAAAGCATAGGTTTAAAAGAATACGTTGTACGAAGGTTAAACGGCAATTATACCGTTAAAGAATTTTGGGCAAACAAAAACATTACATTTAACTTAGAAGAAGGCGATATGCTTGGCGTAATCGGTACTAACGGTGCAGGTAAATCAACATTACTTAAAGCTGTATCCGGTATAATGCGACCATCTGAAGGAAACATTATCCGACATGGTACAATAGCAGCGCTTTTGGAACTTGGCAGTGGATTTGACGGAGACTTAACGGTAAAAGAAAATGCTTATCTGCGAGGTGCAATGCTTGGCTATACCCGTAAATTTATGGATGAGACCTACGAGCAGATAATAGATTTTGCAGAACTGAAAGAATTTGAAGACAGACCATTTAAGCAATTATCCAGTGGCATGAAGTCTAGGTTGGCGTTTTCTATAGCATCACTTGTAAAGCCAGATATTTTAATTTTGGACGAAGTGCTTTCTGTCGGTGACGGAGCATTCCGTAAAAAGAGTGAAGCAAAAATGAAAGAAATAATAAATAGCGGTGCAACAACGATATTGGTATCACATTCGCTGAACCAGGTGAGAAGTATGTGCAGTAAGATACTGTGGCTGCATAAGGGAAAGCAGATAAGTTTTGGCAGCGATGTACAAAAGATATGTGATGATTACCAGAGCTTTTTAGATGGAAAACTGAAAATATAATTATATTTATATGGTGTTAAGGTGAAAGAGAAAATTTATTTATTTTCAAATCTTAAAGGAATATTGATTATTTTAGTCGTTTTTGCACATATGCTTGAAACCACTCCCCCAACAATCAATAGTATTGTAGGAGGAGAGATTTATAACCTTATTTATAGTTTTCATATGGCAGCTTTTTTATTTATTTCTGGATATTTTTCTAAAAAAGTAGAGAAAGGTTATGACAATGCTATAGAACGATATTTGTTGCCTTATATTTTTATGAATTTATTTTGTGCTGGTATAAGATTCATTTTATATGGGAAAACATCGTTTAATTTATTACAGCCAAGTTTTGCCAGTTGGTATTTGCTTACATTATTTTTTTATAAAATTTATTTAAAAAATATTTTAAAATTTCGTCATTTATTTTTGATAAGTATAATAGCTTCAATTTTAATTGCTTGTGTAAATCAAAAGTTGGCATATTTATCTATTGGCAGAACAGTATCGTTTTTTCCCTTCTTTTTATTAGGATACTACTTCAAATATGAATGGATTAAAAAAATTAAAAATATAACGTTAAAATTTTACGCAGTTTTGTTTTTAGTATATATAACAGCTTTTATGATTGTAACGAACAATGTAAATACAAGAAAAATTTTTTATTTTAGGGATTCTTATAAATCTATGCATTTATCAAATTTAGAAGGAATGTTTTTCCATGCCGTAATAATGTTGATAGCAATTTTAGTAATTTTATTTTTATTAAAATTTGTTCAAGATCATAAGACGGTATTTACGTATATTGGTGATAGAACGATGTCTATTTATATATTGCATCCAATATTTTATTATTTATCTAAAAAATATAATATTTTAAATACTGGTAGTAATTTAGATTATTTAACAATATTTTTATATACTGGAATGGTAATGTTTGTATTATCAAGAGATTTTATCCATAATACATTAAATAAAATTTTTCAATTTACTGGAAAAATTTTATTTAAACCTAATAAAGAAAATTTCAAAAATATAAATAACTAAATTTTTTATATATAATATATAATTAACAAAGGTTGGCATTTATGTACATCACACGCAACATTGAACAAACAATCAATAGAATATCGAAGCAGTTTAAGGTGCTGCTTTTAACAGGTGCGCGACAGGTGGGGAAGACGACGCTGCTTAAGCACCTGGCACAAGGCAGCAGGCGTACTTACGTTACGCTGGATGATTTAGCTGTACGCAGTTTGGCGCTTAGCGACCCGGCGCTGTTTTTACAGCGCTATACGCCGCCGCTATTAATTGACGAAATTCAATATGCGCCGCAGCTGTTAAGCTACATTAAAATGTATGCCGATAACGGAGGGCATAACGGCGATATTTGGCTGACGGGTTCGCAGCGCCTGCCGTTAATGCAGGGAGTTACGGAAAGCCTTGCAGGCAGAGTAGGCATTATTGACTTGCAGGGGTTAAGCGCTAATGAAATTAATTGTACGGATAACACCGAACCCTTCCTGCCCGAAGTAGGTTTACTGTTTAACAGGATGAATAACGCCAAAAAGCAGAGCCTGAAAGAAATTTACCAGCTTATTTGGCAGGGCAGTATGCCAGCCATGTATAACGGCGGCGAGCAGGACTGGCAAAGCTATTATGCCAGTTATGTACAGACTTTTTTGCAGCGCGACGTTATGAAACTGCTGCAAATAAACGATGAAATGGTATTCTTCCGCTTTTTGTGTGCCGCTGCGGGACAGACAGGCAAAATGATAAACTACGCTGAAATGGCAAAAGCAGCAGAAATATCCGCACCGACGGCAAAGCAATGGATAAAAACCTTAGAAGCGGCAGGAATAATATACCTATTACAGCCCTTTATGCCGCCGGGAGCAAAATACATAGTAAAAGCACCAAAGCTGTACTTTTTTGATACCGGCCTTGCGGCATATTTAACGCGCTGGCTTAATGCCGATGCCTTGGAGGCAGGCGCGGCAAGCAGTGAATTTTTTGAAACGTGGGTTGTGACTGAAATTTACAAAAGCTATGCCAATAAAGGCATGGTGCCGCCGCTGTACTACCTGCGCAACTTTAACGGCAAGGAGATAGAACTAATCATCTGGCAGAATGGTATAGCATATCCAATAGCCGTTAAAAAGAGCGCGTACCCCAGTAAAGCAGTTAAAACCTTTGCGATACTGGAACCTGTCAGCGCTGACGCTAAAATACAAATCGGCGCAGGCGGTATAGTGTGCTTAATTGATGACCTCTTACCGGCATCGGATAGGTTGTATTATATCCCCGCGTGGGTATTGTGATTTATTTTTAATATTAGCATTGCGGCAAAGGTAAACATTTAGTGCTGTAATTTAAACTGGAATGTCAATGAATAAAGACAGACTGCCTAACAGTCAACATTAAAAAATTGCAATATTTAATAAAAAATAACAGTAAGAAAACAGCTTTTGAGCATAAGCGAATGCTGTTTTCTTACTGTTATTATGCTGGAATTATTGCATAAAATTTTTGAGTTGACGGTTAGGCGGTTTGCCTTTATTTGTATAAGTGATAAATATATTAAATTGAATTTTTTGTTGATAGTTAATTAACCGGCTTAAAAAAGTTAGCAACTTTCATTCCTTCGGCAGCGTGTAATTTTCAACGGCGGAAATAAAATCATTGTCATCCGCGTGGGCGGTGCGCAGTGTTTTTAATGCAGCAAAATCTTTCAGTTCCTTGCCCCACATAAAAGCGTCGCGGTCATCATAGCAGGCGGCAACTACTGGCGCTTTGGCGTCCACCGGTGTTTTGCCGTCAAGGTCGGTAAAAATAATATAGCAGTTATCAAAATCAAGCCCGTAAACGCTGATGTGTTCTTCTTCGGTAGGTGCGCTCCAACAGCCAAGCGCTTCAAATTCTTTTTGCAGTGACATAGTGTAACCACCTTTTAAACTTTATTTAATAATAGCATATAAAATTTTACGTTGTTTGTCCATAAAACTTGCAACAAAATCTGCAAAAAATTCTGCGATAGTGTATAATAAACAGGTAAGGCCGCAAAGGAGTTGACGGAGTATGAAAAAATATCAGCCCGGAGCAAATATGCAGGTGCTTTTTATTTGCCCTAAATGCGGCAGGCAGCTTGCATGGGCTTTGCCTGCGGCAGAGATGCAGTGCCCGAAATGCGGTACCTGGGTAAATAACAAAAACCGCAAGGGCAGGGGGCATGATGTTTTTTTACCTCCCGGAAGTGACCAGACGGTACTCTTTTAAGTGAGTCGCCATTTAGTGACTAGCTGAAAGCGGAGCCAATAAATGTGCCAGCTAAGCTATGCAGATTTTGCGCTTGAATAATGAGCAAAATCTACGTTCCTTAATTGTTACTTAAACCGGCGATTCATATTAATAAATTTGTTAAAAAAATTACAATATGAAAGAGGTATGAATTGTGAAGATTTTTATGGATACCGCCAATGTAGCGGAAATTGCAGAAATTGCAGCGCTTGGCGTTGTATACGGCGTTACCACTAACCCCAGCCTGATTGCCAAAAGCGGCAGAACTCAGGCCGAAGTTATTCCCGAAATTTGCAGCCTGGTTGACGGCCCTGTAAGCGCCGAAGTTATCAGCACAGACTGCGAAGGCATGGTTGCCGAAGCGCGCAGGCTGATGAAAATTTCCGGCAAGGTTGTTGTAAAAATTCCGTGCATTGCCGAAGGCTTAAAAGCCGTTAAAATTCTTGCCAAAGAAGGCATTAAAACCAATGTAACTCTGGTATTCAGCCTGCCGCAGGCACTTATGGCAGCGCGTGCCGGTGCAACCTATGTAAGCCCGTTTATCGGCCGTTTGGACGATATTGGCGAAAACGGCGTGGCGCTGGTAGAAAACATGGTTAAGGTTTTCCGTCAGTACAATCTCGATACGCAGATTATTGCCGCCAGCATCCGCAATATAGAACACGTTGAAAAAGTTATGCTCGCCGGTGCGGATATAGCAACCATTCCTACCAAAGTTTTAAAAGAGATGCTTCTGCATCCGCTTACCGATAAAGGCCTTGCCCAGTTCCTTGAGGATTACAAAAACAGCCTTAAATAAATTTATAAAGCGTTTAAACGGCGGCTTAACGGCTGCCGTTAATTTTTTATCTGCCTAAGCAGGATTTTTTTGAAATGCATAGAATATAGTTTAACGGAAAAAATCAACAGGTGAGGCGGTTAACCCCGCAATCTTAATAGGGAAGCCGGTGCAAATCCGGCGCAGTCCCGCTACTGTAATGGCGAGCTGTCTGCAAAATGTCACTGAAGCAATGCTTTGGGAAGGCGCAGCACGGCGATGAACCTGAGCCAGGAGACCTGCCTGTTACGAGTATCACAGCCTACGGGGGATAGGCGGGTATTTGCATATCGTTTTTGAAGTATATCCTCTTTGTTATAAAGGGGATTTTTTGTTTATAGAAAGGAGTTTTTGTATGCCGGCTAAAATTGTTTTGGTAACCGGCGGGGCACGCAGCGGCAAAAGCGAATTTGCCGAAAAATATGTGCTGCATTACGGCGCAAAATGCGCATATATTGCAACCGCCGAAATTCTGGACGAAGAAATGGCTGAACGTGTACGTTTGCATAAAGCGCGCCGCCCCCGGACGCGCTGGATAAATTTTGAAGCCCCCTATAATGCACACGAGGTTTTGTGTGAAGCTGCGCAGGAAGCTGATGCGGTGCTGTTTGACTGCCTTACGCTTTACATGAGTAATTTATTGTACGGCAAAAACGCACCGCAGGGCACAACGGAAGAAAAAGCGCAGGTTGTTAAGGCAGAAATTGCCAAACTGATTGAAGCTGCTGAAGCAGGCAGCAAAATTACTGTGTTTGTAACAAACGAAGTTGGCGCGGGCATTGTGCCAGAAAATGCCATGGCACGCGAATACCGCGACATTGCAGGCTGGGTGAACCAGCAGGTGGCGGATGCCGCGGACAGCGTATTTTACTGCGTGGCAGGACAGGCAGTTGATATTAAGAAACTGGCTTTTAAATTTGAGGAGGAATAAAATGCAGGATATTATAGTTCCGCCGCTGAACAAGGATGCGGCAGAAATTGTGCATAAAAACTGGCAGGCTGTGGATGAGGTTCCGTATCAGCTTGGCAAAGTTGAAAAAATGGTTGAAAAATACGCCGCTATTTGCGGCACGCCTGATTTTGAAGGCAAAATAAAAAGCGCCATGCTTTTAATGTGCGGCGACCACGGCATTGCCAAATACGGCGTCAGCGCTTATCCGCAGGAAGTTACCATGCAGATGATTAACGGCTATATGCGCGGCACTGCCGGTGCCAACGTAATGGCGCGCCACGCCGGTGCGGATGTGTTTGTTGTTGACATGGGCACAACTTTTGATTTGAGCCATTTGCCGAAAGTGCGCAATGAAAAGGTTGCCTGGGGCACGGAAGATTTTACCAAAGGCCCGGCCATGACGCGTGAGCAGGCCGAAATGGCATTGGAGCGCGGCATGAAAGTTGCCGGTGAGTGCATTGATAAAGGCTATAACATGCTGGTAACGGCAGAAATGGGCATCGGCAACACAACTTCCACCGCTGCTATTGTATCGGCTTTTACAGGCCTTGCGCCGGAGCTGACCGTTGGGCGCGGCACCGGCATTAACGATGAACGCATGAAGGTTAAACGCCAGGTTGTTGCGGACGGTTTGGCAGTAAACAAGCCTGAACTGGGCAATGCCATGGATATTTTATGCAAAGTTGGCGGTTATGACCACGCCGGGCTTGCCGGTATGATTATTGAAGGCGCACGCCGCCGCGTACCGACCATGGTTGACGGCGTGAACGCAACGGCGGCGGCGCTGCTTGCTTACGGCATTGAGCCTGCCTGTGCGGATTATATGTTCTGCTCGCATTTATCGGCGGAAATTTCTCACGCCAAAATGCTGGAAATTTTAAATTTAAAACCGATTGTCGATGCGGGCATGCGCCTCGGCGAAGGTACGGGCGCTTCGCTGGCCATTGTAATTTTGCAGTCGGCGCTTGATTTATACAAAAACTTAACCGCAGGTGAGCATAATGCGTGATTTTATTACCTGCCTGGAATTTTTAACGCGCATCCGTTTCAGCCACCGCACGGATTGGCGTGACGAAGATTTTTCGCGCAGTGTGCCGTATTTTCCGCTGGTAGGGCTGGTTATCGGCGCATTTTTGGGTGCGGTTAATTACGCTTTGGTAATGGTTGCCGCGCCTGATTTTATGCGTGCCGCGCTTTTGATTTTAGCGGAAATTATTATAACCGGCGGGCTGATGTACGACGGTTTTATGGATACTTCCGACGGCGTTTTTTCGGCGCGCAGCCGCGAACGCATGCTGGAAATTATGAAAGACAGCCATGTAGGCTCCAACGCTGTGCTGGCTGTAATAGTGCTTATTTTACTGAAGGTATCGGCGTACCTTGCCATTTACCCACAGCTCTTGACGCCGGCGCTGATTGCCATGAGCGTGGCAACGCGCACTTTTATGGTAATTTTTATCGTTAACTTTCCCTACGCGCGCAAAACCGGCATCGGGCATATGTTTACCATGTACGCTAAAAAAAGCTACACGGTTATTGCGCTGGCGCTTGGCATTGGCATAACGGCGCTGTGCGGCGTGCATTACCTGTTGGTGATGGCAGTTACTTTTGTGCTGGTGTTTGGCATTGCCAAATTTTTGCAAAGCCAGCTGGGCGGGCTGACGGGTGACACCTACGGCGCGCTGACGGAGTGCGGCAACGTGCTGTACCTGCTTACGCTGATAATTGGCGGACGCTTTTTGGTGCTTGGCTTTTATACTTACCACAGCATATTTAGTTTGTTTTAAGGATGGTGCAAAATGGAAATAGATGTTTTGGCTGGCACGGTGCAGCCTGTTGATAAAACGATAGCGGCAAAAGCGCAGGAGCGTTTTGATAATTTAATTAAACCGGTCGGTTCACTGGCAAAACTTGAAGAAATGGCTACGCGCTATGCGGCAATTTACGGCAGCGCAGATAAAAATGATGTAAATTATCCTTGTAAAACAGTCCTTTTCTGGACTGACGATGCCGTTACAGCGGCAGAATATATGCAGGGCACGAAACCTGCCTGCATGCTTGCGGAAAATTCAGGCGTTAAAAGCCAGATTTTTTTGGTAACATCTGAAAGCATTGAAGAAGCACTGCTTGAAGGTGCGCTTCTGGCAAAAGAAGCAATAGGCACAAACGGCGGCCAGCAGGTGCTGGCACTTGGCTGCGTAGACAGCAGCGCGCAGCAATATAATAAAGAGAATTTTGAAGCTGACGGCTATGATTTTTTAAATCAGCTTGGCAGCAGAACCATTGCCGCCATGGCAGGCGCAGTTTTGCAGGCAGCGGCTTTAAAAGTTCCGGTAATGCTTGACGGTGCAGCAACGTGCCTTGCAGCACTTGCGGCGGTAAAATATAATGCTGCTGCGGCAGATTACGTTTTTGCCGGGCATGTATCCGCAGAAGCGGGCATGGAAGAACTGCTGCAAAAATTGGGGCTTTCCGCGCCGCTGAGGCTTGATATTAAAATATGCCGCGGCGAAGGCGCAATACTTGCGCTCAGCCTTTTGGACGCAGGCATTAAGGCTTATAAGGAAATGGAAACTTTTGCCGAAGCAGGCGTACACGTTGAGGTAAAAGAATTTTCGCACGCAGAAGAAATTAAGGCAGGCAAACAGGGGGCAAAATAATGGGCAGGCTATATTTAATCAGGCATGGGGAAACCGATTCCAACAAAAGTTTCCGCTTTCAGGGGCAAACAGATATTGAACTGAACGAAAAAGGACTGGTGCAGGCTGAACTTTTGGCAGAGCATTTTAAAAATATCCGCCTTGATGCCGTATACAGCAGCAGTTTAACGCGCGCACGGCAAACGGCGGCACCGCTGGCGGCTGTACATGGGATTGAGGTGCAGCCGGTTGAAGATATTAAGGAAATTGCTTTTGGCGAGTGGGAAGGGCTTACCTATAACCAGATTAATGATGCCGGCCTTGGGCAGATTGACGAATTTTTTAAAAATCCGGCGCTGTGCCATGTGCCGGGCGGCGAGAATTTTACGGATGTTGCCGCACGCGTAGAGCCGTTTTTTAAACGCTGCCTTGCGGAAATGGACGAAAAAGATATTGCCGTTGTTTCGCACGGCGGCATTATCCGCGTGCTGCTGTGCCTGTTTTTGGGCGTGGATTTAAACAAAATATGGAATTTCAGCGTTGGCAACTGCAGTACAACCACACTGGCAAAATGGCGCGGCTACAATACTGTGCTGGAATGTACCAATGAAACATATTATTTGCGTTAAATTTTATTAGAATAATGTAAAAAACAGCCATGATATATTGACATTTGTATTTTAAAAAGATATACTTTAAATAGTATATCTCAGCCGGTTCATATAGGGTTCATATCTTCTTTTTAATGCTGCTTGCATTTTTATCGAAGCCGTGGCAAATCTATGAAGTCCTCATGGGGTATGATTAATGTAAGGAGCTGATAAGCAATGAAAGAAGACAAAACTTTAGTATGCAAGGAATGTGGCAAAGAATTTGTTTTTTCCGCTTCCGAACAGGAATTTTATGAATCCAAAGGCTTTACCAACGAACCGGGCCGCTGCCCTGCATGCCGTCAGGCACGCAAACAGCGTCTTGGCATTGTAAGCGAGCGTCCGGAACGCCAGATGTATCCGGCTGTTTGCGCTGAATGCGGCAAAGAAACCGAAGTTCCGTTCAAACCTTCCGAAGACCGTCCGGTTTACTGCCGTGACTGCTACAACGCACATCACAGAAAATAATAAACAAATACAGCCTGCCGTAAAAATGCGGCAGGTTTTTTGTTTATTTCAGCGAATTTTATAAATAATGTGACAGAAACTTTGAGAAAGTTTCACTCAATATGGTATAATAATTTAATAAGAAGAAATTGGGGGTCATTTTATTTTAGAACTTAAAGAAATTTCGGTTGCCGATAAGGCATTGTTTGAAAGCTACATGTCGCGCCCTTATTACCGCGGCTCTGAGTGCGCTTTCGGCAATTTGTTTATGTGGCAGACCTGCTATGATATTTTTTGGACTGAAGCGCACGGCTTTTTAGTGCTGAAAGTAAAAAGAAATGATGTTGACTTCTTTTTACAGCCGTTTGGCGGCAAAGATGAAGATTTGCCTTTATTAATGAAAGAAATTAAAGAATACCATAACGGCAAACCGTTTGAAATACACGGCATTTATGATGACGGCAGGGAAAGGCTGTTAAAAGCGTTCCCTGATTTGGAAATTACCGATGACCGTGATAACTGGGACTATGTGTATTTGCAGCAGAACCTGGCCACGCTTGCCGGGCGCAAATACCACGGTAAAAAGAACCACTGCAATGCTTTTGTAAAAGAGCATCCCGATTATGTTTACGAAGAAATGAACAGAAGCAATATTGAAGAATGCCTTGCTTTTGGCGATATGTGGTGCGAGCGCCGCATGTCGGACGACCCTTCGCTGGTATGCGAAAAATGCGCTATCCACGAAGCGCTTGATAATTTTGAAGCCTTAAAGCTGCGCGGCGGCGTTATCCGCATTGACGGCAAGGTTGAAGCTTTCAGCTTTGGCGAAAAAATTAATGACGATACTGCCGTTTTGCATGTAGAAAAGGCTAATCCGGAAATACGCGGGCTTTATGCCGTTATTAACCGTGATTTTGCCAAAAATGCGTGGGGCGACGTTACCTATCTTAACCGCGAGGAAGATATGGGGCATGAAGGGCTTCGCATGGCAAAAGAATCTTATAAACCGGAATTTATGGTAAAAAAATATTCCACTATTTTTAAATAACAGAGGTTTGTATGGATTTCAGGCTTTTAAACTCTGCTTTTTTGCCGCAGGCGGCAGAATTATGGGATTACTGCTTTGAAAAAAAGGGCGACCCGTTTTATGAATGGTATTTTAGCGAGTACTGTTTAAAGCAAAACTGCGTTATAGGCGGTTTTGACGGCGATAAATTAGCGTGCATGCTGCATTTGAACCCGTATGCAATTATGCTGCGCGGGCAAACACTGCGCCTGCCGTATATTGTAGGCGTGGCAACTGCGCCGGAATACCGCGGGCAGCACCTTACGCGCCCGCTGCTGGAAACGGCGTTTACCGTTCTGCGTGCGCAGGGAGCGGCTTTTGCGCTTTTAATGCCCATTAACCCGGCAATTTATAAGCCCTATGGGTTTGATTACTGCTATTACCGCCATTATTACCAAATGCCGCTGGCAGAATTGAAAAAAATGCCGCCGGTGCATAATATAAAAATAACCCGCTGTGCAGATATTACAGAAGGGTTGGATGAGCTTGCCGCTGTTTACGAAACCTGCGGGCAGGAGTTAAACGGCATGGCAGTACGCAGCAGGGCAAAATGGCAGGAGCTTTTAAACGGCTATAAAGCCGAAAAAGTAATGCTTGCCATAGCTTTTGAAGATGCCAGCCCTGCCGGTTATATGCTGTATTCGCTTGAGGCAGGCACTTTTAAAGTGCAGGAGCTGCTTGCGCTCAGCCATGAGGCACAAACGGTGCTTCTGCGTTATGCAGCCGGGCATTTAAGCGATGCCGCTAATTTTGAGTGGCTGGCAGAACCCGGCAACCTGGCGTATCTTGATTTTGCCGTAAGTACCTACAGCGGCAGTTTAAAACCGTTTATGATGGCGCGCTGCATTAATATCCGCAAGGCGCTGGAGCTTTTGCCGGTGCCGCAGAATGTGAGCGGCGAAGCGGTGCTTTTAATTACCGACAAATTTTTGCCGCTGAATAACGGGCTTTTAAAAATAACTGCCCAAAACGGCGCGTTAACTCAGGTCAGCACCATTGAAAACGAAGAAATTACAATGGACAGCGCAGCCTTTACGCAGCTGTATTTCGGCACTTTCAGCTTTGAAGAACTGGTGCGTGCCGGAAAAATTAAAGTTCATAATCCGCGCAAAAGCGGTTTTTTGCAGGCGTTGTTTACCAAATGCCGTAATTATATTAACGAGTACTATTGAAAATTGAGCAGGGAGGCTGATTTAATGGACGAAATCAGACGCATTTTTGTAGAAAAGAAAGAAGCTTTTGCCGTTGAAGCAAGAGGCCTTTTGGCTGATTTGCAAACCAACCTCGGTATGAAAGGCTTAACCGGCATCCGTGTTATTAACCGCTACGACGTTATGGGCGTAACGGATGAGGAATTTGCCGCAGCCAAAGCGCTGGTGCTTTCCGAACCGCCGGTTGATACCGTTGAAGAAGAACTGGAAGTACCTGCAGGCTGCCGTGCTTTTGCGGTAGAATTTTTGCCGGGCCAGTATAATCAGAGGGAAGACTTTGCTGCTCAGTGCATTCAGCTTATTACGCAGAAAGAACGCCCGCTGGTATCTTCTGCCAAAGTTTATATTTTGTCCGGCACAATCAGTGATGATGAGTTTGCTAAAATTAAGGCTTACTGCATTAACCCGATTGAAGCACGCGAAGCTGCCTGGGAAAAACCGCAGACTTTGGTGCAGGCCTGCGAGGAACCGCAGAAAATTAAAAGCGTGGAAGGCTTTTTAACCTTTACCAAAGAAGAAATGGAGGCTTACCGCACTGCCAACGGCTTTGCCATGAGCCTTGACGATTTGCTGTGGTGTCAGAAATATTTTAATGAAGAACACCGTGAACCGACCATTACCGAGATTAAAGTGCTCGATACTTATTGGTCTGACCACTGCCGCCATACCACTTTTATGACGCAGATTGAAGATGTTGAAATTGAGCCGGGGCTTTACACCCAGCCGGTACAGGCTGCCCTTGACAAATATATGGAAGCGCGCGATGAAGTGTACGGCGCCGATACCAAACGCCCTGTTACCCTGATGGACATTGCCGTTATCGGCATGAAAAAACTGCGTGCCGAAGGCAAGCTGGATGATTTGGACGAATCGGAAGAAATTAACGCCTGCACCATTGTTGTGCCTATTGAAGTTGACGGCAAAACCGAAGAATGGCTGCTGCTGTTTAAAAACGAAACCCATAACCACCCGACGGAAATTGAACCGTTCGGCGGTGCTGCAACCTGCCTCGGCGGCGCTATCCGCGACCCGCTTTCCGGCCGTGCCTATGTATATCAGGCAATGCGCGTAACCGGCGCTGCCGACCCGCGCGTACCGGTGGAAGATACTCTGCCCGGCAAACTGCCGCAGCGCAAAATTACTATCGGCGCGGCAGCTGGCTACAGCTCTTACGGCAACCAGATTGGCCTGGCAACCGGCCATGTACAGGAATACTATCACGATAAATTCGTGGCAAAACGCATGGAAGTAGGCGCTGTTGTAGGCGCCGTTCCGCGTAACCTTGTAAAACGCGAAGTGCCCGAACCGGGCGACCTTTTAGTGCTGCTCGGCGGCAGAACCGGCCGTGATGGCTGCGGCGGCGCAACAGGTTCTTCCAAGGAACATACCGTTGATTCGCTGGCAAGCTGCGGTGCAGAAGTACAGAAAGGCAACCCGCCGACAGAACGCAAAATTCAGCGTTTGTTCCGCAACCCGGAAGTTACGCCGATGATTAAACGCTGCAACGACTATGGTGCAGGCGGCGTATCCGTTGCCAACGGCGAACTTGCCGATGGCCTTGTAATTGACCTTGACAAAGTGCCGAAAAAATACGAAGGCCTTGACGGTACGGAGCTTGCCATTTCCGAATCTCAGGAACGCATGGCGCTTGTTATTGCACCCGAAAATATTAAGAAATTTATTGCCTTTGCCGATGAGGAAAACCTTGAAGCAACCGTTATCGGACAGGTTAGCGATAACAGAAGGCTTGTAATGTACTGGCGCGGCGATAAAATTGTTGACCTTTCCCGCGACTTTTTGAATACCAACGGCGTTGCCCAGCATGCAGACGTTAAAGTTTGCAATGTTGAAGGCAAATGCGTATTTGACAAACTGCCGGCAGAAGTTGCTGCGGCAGACAGTTTGAAAAACGCATGGCTTGCTAACCTCGGACGCCTTAATGTTTGCAGCCAGAAAGGGCTTTCCGAACGCTTTGACAGCACTATCGGCCGCGGCACCGTGCTGATGCCGTTTGGCGGCAAACGCCAGCTTACTCCGTCCGAAGGCATGGTTGGCAGACTGCCTGTGCTGCACGGCAAAACCACGGCGGCATCCGTTATGGCGTGCGGCTACAACCCGGATGTTGCCTGCTGGAGCCCGTTCCACGGCGCACTGTATGCGGTTGTGGAATCCGTAACCCGTGCCGTTGCACTTGGTGCAGACCCGGCAAAACTGCGCCTTACCTGCCAGGAATACTTCCCCAAACTGCATAATACCGAACTTTGGGGCCAGCCCTTTGCTGCACTTTTGGGCGCATTTACCGCGCTGGACGCTTTGGAACTGCCTGCTATCGGCGGCAAAGACAGCATGAGCGGCACCTTTATGGATAAAACCGTTCCGCCGACGCTTGTTTCCTTCGTAGTTGACGTTATCGACGGCGATAAAGCCGTATCGGCAGAATTTAAAAATGCCGGCAGCAAGGTTGTGTTCCTTTCCTGCCCGCGCGAAACTACGGAAGTACCGGATTTTGGCGCGCTGAAAGCAAATCTTACTGCAGTGCATAAAGCCATTCTGGCAGGCAAAATTACTGCTGCGGCAGCTGTTAAAGAAGGCGGCATTGCAGCGCTTGTAACAACAATGTGCCTTGGCAACAGCCTTGGTTTTGAATTTATTAAACCCTATAACGATACTGACGGACTGTTTACTTTACAGCCCGGCGGCATGGTACTTGAACTTGCAGAAGGCACAGAACCCGAAGACCTGTTTGAAGGGCTCGACTACATGCTGCTTGGCCATACCTCTGAAAAACAGGTTATCGCCATTAATGACGACGTTATACCCATGGGCGAAGCAGAAAAGGCTTACAGCACTCCGCTGGAAGGCATTTTCCCGTCCAAAACCGATGAAAAAGACGATAAAGATATCGACATGCCGCTTTACAAGGCAGAACTGCCCTTAACCGCACCGGTAACCATTGCCAAACCGCGCGTATTCATTCCGGTATTCCCGGGCATTAACTGCGAATATGACAGCGCACGTGCTTTTGAAGACGCCGGTGCTGTGGCTGAAACCTTTATTGTGCGCAACCTTACACCGCAGGCAGTAGAAGAATCCGTTGCCAAAATGGTTGAAATGATTGACAATGCCCAGATTGTAATGCTTCCGGGTGGTTTCAGTGCCGGTGACGAACCGGACGGCAGCGGCAAGTTTATTGCTACCATGCTGCGCAACCCGCGCATTAAAGAAGCTATCGAACGCTTGCTTAACGACCGCGATGGTTTGATGCTCGGCATCTGCAACGGCTTCCAGGCACTTGTTAAACTCGGCCTTGTGCCTTATGGCGAAATCCGCGAAATGTCTGCTGACAGCCCGACTCTTACCTTCAATAATATCGGCCGCCACGTTTCGCAGATTGTTAACACCCGCGTTGTTTCCAATAAATCTCCGTGGTTCAGCGCCGTTGAACCGGGAGAAATTCACTCCGTTGCCGTATCTCACGGCGAAGGCCGCTTCTATGCGCCGGAAGAAACAATTAAAGCATTGTTTGCCAATGGGCAGGTTGCAACGCAGTATGTTGATGAAAACGGCAAACCCACCATGGCAATGCCGTACAACCCCAACGGTTCGCTGTATGCTATTGAAGGCATTACCAGCCCCGACGGCAGAATTTTGGGTAAAATGGGCCATACCGAACGTTTTGTACCGGGCCTGTTTAAAAACATCAGCGGCAATAAAGACCAGAAAATCTTTATCAGCGGCGTAAATTATTTTAAATAAGCATTAAAATGTTTTACCGCCCTTGCTTAAACGGTGAGGGCGGTATTATTTTTATTTAAAGCTGAATACGCAATGAATAAATCTTTTCAAATTCAGCAAAATGCAACGGCTTCTACGTGCGTGAACACGGCTGCGCTGCGGTTCACGCATTTTTGTAAATACTTAAAATGAAGCCGCCGTTGTTTTGTCTTGAATTTTCAAAGGTTTACCCATTGCGTATTTATATTATAGTTGTATAAAATATAAAAGCAGTCAATTTTTATTTTAAAAGAGTTATGTAAAATATGAGGCGAATGATTTTTGCTGAACTGAAACAGCATGAATCATTTGCGGTGAGTTTTAATAATAAAAAATTTTACTTTGCAAGCGAAGGAATCTTATGGATAAGTTACAAAATTTACATCCCTGGCAGCAGGTGCAGGGCATTTATGTGCATATACCGTTTTGCAGGCAAAAATGCCTGTACTGCGATTTTAATTCGTACGCCGGTTTTGGGGCGGAGGTAATGGCAAAATACGCTGCGGCGGTATGCAGGGAAATTGCCGGGCGCAGAAAAAATGTACCTGTAAACGATAATGCTTCAATTTATTTTGGCGGCGGCACGCCCAGCCTTTTACCGGCTGAAGCTATAAAAGAAATTACGGACGCTTTAAAAAAGTACGGCTGGTGGCAAAATCCGTGCGAGGCGTCTATCGAGGCAAATCCCGGCACTGTTGATTTGCCGAAACTGAAAGCACTGCGGCAGTTGGGGTTTGACCGCATCAGCTTTGGCGTACAGAGTTTAAACGATGCAGAATTAAAAGCAATAGGACGCGTGCATAATGCAGCAGAAGCATTAGAAGCAATAGAACTTGCCAAACAGGCAGGGTTTAAGCGCATTAATGCCGATGTTATTTACGGCCTGCCGGGGCAGACTATGAATAGTTTAAAGGAAACGCTTACGCAGCTTTGCAGTACCGGCATTGAGCATTTATCCGTTTATGGGCTGATTGTTGAAGATGGCACGCCGCTGCAAAAAATGACAGAAGCAGGGCAGATAATTTTGCCGGATGAGGACGAAGCTGCCGATATGTACGAATTTGTACAGGAGTTTTTAAAAACGCAGGGCTTTGAGCGCTACGAAATATCAAACTATGCGCGCGGCAAAGCGTACAGCCGCCATAACCTTGTGTACTGGCATTATTACCCGTATGCGGCGTTTGGCGCGGGTGCCTGCGGTTTTAGCGGCAGCGCGCGTTTTACTGCCGCAGCAAAAGTACAAAACTACATACAGCTTATACAAAGCGGCGGGCAGCTTTATGATAAAGAAGAACTGCCTGTACCGGTGCAGTTTGAAGAATTTATGTTTATGAATCTACGCAAAAAAAGCGGCGTAAATTTAAGTGAAGCAAAACAGCGTTTCGGCATTGATGTTATGGAAAAATACGGAGCTGAAATGAAACCGTATATTGAGCATAATTTGCTTAGCTTTGATAAAGAGCGGCAGAAAATCTGCCTTACCGAAGCGGGTATGGAAGTTGGCAACCGTATTTTTGAAATTTTTGTGACGGATTAAATTTTATTAAAAAAATATATAAAAACTTATTGACAATATCTGAAGGCAGTGCTATTCTAATATCAAGATGTTAGCACTCTATTATAACGAGTGCTAACAATCCCTTCGGAGGTGGGGATATGTTAAACGAAAGAAAGAAGAAAATTCTGCAAATCATCATAGAAGATTACATTTCTACGGCAGAGCCGGTAGGTTCACGCACTATTGCGCGCAAACATGATTTGGGATTGAGCCCGGCCACCATCCGTAACGAAATGAGCGATTTGGAACTTTTGGGTTATCTGGAGCAGCCCCACACTTCAGCCGGCCGTGTGCCTTCGGCACAGGCATACAGGTTTTATGTAGATTCCATGATTGAGCCGGATACGCTGGACGATAACGACCGTACATTAATTAATACCCTGTACCGCGAACGCCAGCGCAGCATTGACGATATTTTCCTGTCAACCGCCAAAATCCTTTCGCAGATGACGCATAATGTGTCGATGGTGCTGGCAAACCAGCATTCCATCAGCCGTTTCTGCTATTTAAAGTTTTTGCCGCTTGATACGAACCATGCCATTTTGTGCATTGTTACCGATGACGGCAATGTAAACAACTGCGTGGTGGAAATTCCGGCAGGCATGTCTGCCAAAGAACTGGAATACATGGCCGGGCGCATTACAAGAATGCTGGAAGGCAAAGCCGTAACGGATATCGACAAGGCGTTGCTGGATGAAGTGCAGGCAGCGGTTAAAGATGACCGGCTGCTTTTAAGTTCGCTTTTGCATGTGCTGCGCCGCATGACGCGCCCCGAAAAGGAAACCTTCTTTATGGGCGGTACAAGGCAGCTGTTAAGCCAGCCTGAATTCCGCGACATGGAAAAAGTTAAAAACCTTTTAGGCGTGCTGGAAGAAGAAAAAGTTGTGCGCAATATTTTAAAATCCGGCGAAGAATCCGGGCTGCGCATAACGATAGGCAGCGAAAATAAATTTGAAGGCATTCAGGATTGCAGCATGGTGCAGGCAACTTACCGTTTAAACGGCAAAATAGTCGGAACAATGGCTGTTTTGGGGCCTACACGCATGCAGTATGGCAAAGTAATTGCCGTAATGGATTATCTTCATAAATATTTAAAAACTATTTTAAACAGCTGAGGAGGGACAGTATGCAGGCAGAAGATATTAAAGATACTCAGAACCCTGCGGAAGGAGCAGCGGAAAATGCTGAAGCGCCCGCTGAAGAAAAGGTAAACGCCGGTGAAGCCGCAGCCGGAAATGCAGAAAACGCACAACCGGAAGAAGCAAAGCCGGAAGAACCACAGAAAGATGAAAAAGATGCAAAAATCGAAGAACTGCAAAACCGCCTGATGCGTTTGCAGGCCGATTTTGAAAATTTCCGCAGACGCAATGCTGCCGAACGCGAACAGCTTTCAACCTTCGTTACGGCAGATGTTGTCGGCAAGTTTTTAAAAGTGCTCGATAATTTTGAAAGGGCCGAGCAAAGCGTAAAAACTACAAACGATATGTCTGCTATCGTAGCCGGCATGGAAAAAATCAAACGGCAGTTTGAACAGGCTTTTAAAGAGCTTGAAGTTGAAGAAATCCCCGCAGAGGGGCAGAAATTTAACCCGGAACTGCACGAAGCTGTAATGCGCGGGCAGAACCCGGATTTAGAGGATGAAAGCATTGAGCAGGTTTTTGAAAAAGGTTACAGGCTGCGCAATAAAATCATCCGCCACAGCAAAGTTAAAGTAATAAGCAACGATTAAGTTGCATTCTTTATACAGTGTAAATTTGAGGAGGAAAAAACATCATGTCTAAAGTAATTGGTATTGACTTAGGTACTACTAACTCTGTAGTAGCTGTTATGGAAGGCGGCGAACCGACCGTTATCACTAATCAGGAAGGCAGCAGGCTGACCCCGTCCGTTGTAGGTTTTTCCAAAAACGGCGAACGTCTGGTAGGCCAGCTGGCAAAACGCCAGGCTGTTTCCAACCCGGACAGAACCATCAGCTCCATTAAACGCCACATGGGCACTAATTACAGAGTTGAAATTGACGACAAAAAATACTCTCCGGAAGAAATTTCCGCAATGATTCTGCAAAAATTAAAAGCTGACGCTGAAAAATATCTCGGCGAAAGCGTACATCAGGCCGTAATTACCGTTCCGGCTTACTTCTCCGACAGCCAGCGCCAGGCAACCAAAGACGCAGGCAAAATTGCAGGCCTTGAAGTTCTGCGTATTATCAACGAACCTACCGCAGCAGCACTTGCTTACGGCATCGACAAGAGCGAAGACCACACCGTTATGGTTTATGACCTTGGCGGCGGCACGTTCGATGTGTCCATCCTTGATGTAGGCGACGGCGTATTTGAAGTTAAAGCTACCAACGGCGATACTCACCTCGGCGGCGATGACTTTGACCAGCGCATTATCGACTGGATGGTTGACGAATTCAAGAAAGCCGAAGGCATTGACCTTTCCAACGACCGTATGGCTATGCAGCGTCTGCGTGAAGCAGCAGAAAAAGCTAAAATCGAACTGTCCGGCGTAATGAGCACCAACATCAACCTGCCGTTTATTACCGCTGGCGCCGACGGCCCGAAACATTTGGATATGGATTTAACCCGTGCTAAATTTGAAGAAATGACCGCAGACCTTGTTGAACGTACCATGGGCCCGACCCGTCAGGCTATGGCCGACGCAGGCATGAGCGCAAGCGACATCAACAAAGTACTCTTGGTTGGCGGTTCCACCCGTATTCCGGCTGTACAGGAAGCCATTAAAAAATTCATGGGCAAAGAACCGCACCGCGGCATTAACCCGGATGAATGCGTTGCAGTAGGCGCTGCTATTCAGGCAGGCGTACTGGCAGGCGAAGTTAAAGACGTACTGCTTCTGGACGTAACTCCGCTGTCCCTCGGCATTGAAACCGCCGGCGGCATTTTCACCAGAATGATTGACCGCAACACCACCATTCCTACTTCCAAATCTCAGATTTTCTCCACTTATTCCGATAACCAGCCTTCCGTTGATATCCACGTACTGCAGGGCGAACGCGACATGGCTGCCGACAACAAAACTCTGGGACGTTTTGAACTGTCCGGCATTCCGGCTGCACCGCGCGGAGTACCGAAAATTGAAGTTACCTTCGATATCGACGCCAACGGCATTGTAAACGTAAAAGCCAAAGACCTCGGCACCGGCAAAGAACAGAAGATTACCATTACTTCTTCCGGCACGCTTGATAAAGACGAAGTTGACCGCCTTGTAAAAGAAGCCGAAGCCAACGCCGAAGCAGATAAAAAACGCAAAGAAGCAGTTGAAGCGCGCAACCAGGCTGACAGCCTCTGCTATCAGGCAGAAAAAACCATTAAAGACATGGAAGGCAAAGGCAGCGATGAACTGATTGCCAAAGTTAAAACCGCAATGGACGCCTTGAAAGAAAAAATGAAAGGCGACGACGTTGACGCAATTAAGAAAGCAACAGAAGAACTTACCAAACCTTTGTATGAACTGAGCGCTGAGCTTTACAAACAGACCGAAGCAGCCAAAGGTGCGGAAGCAGCAGGTGCAGGCGCAGCAAACGCAGGCGGCGCTAAAAAAGCCGACGATGATGTAGTTGACGCCGAAGTTGTTGACGACGACAAGAAATAATCAGCTTAGGATGGTGTAAACCTTGGAAAAAAGAGATTACTATGACGTGCTGGGCGTTTCTAAAAGCGCAACGGCAGACGAGATAAAAAAAGCATATCGTAAACTGGCACGTCAGTATCATCCTGATGTCAACAAGGATAATCCTGATGCTGCAGAAAAGTTTAAAGAATGCTCCGAAGCATACAGTGTTTTGAGCGACGAAAAGAAACGTGCCCAGTATGACCAGTTTGGCCATGCAGCCTTTGACGGCGCTGCCGGAGCAGGCGGCGCGGGCGGTTTCGGCGGGTTTGATTTCAGCGGCTTCGGCGGCGCAGGCGGCGGTATGGAGGACATTTTTGATATGTTCTTTGGCGGCGGCGGGCGCTCCAGAGGCGGCCGTCAGGCAGGCCCGCAGCGCGGCAGCGATTTGCGCTTCGATATGGAAATTACCTTTGAAGAAGCAGCTTTCGGCGTAGAACGCGAAATTAACCTGACGCGCGACGAACAATGCCCAAAATGTAAAGGCAGCGGCGCTGAACCGGGCAGCAAGGTGGAAACCTGCCCCGAATGCCACGGCACAGGCCAGGTAAGCTTTACGCAAAACACTATGTTCGGGCAGATGCGTAATGTGCGCCCGTGCAGCAGATGCCACGGCGAAGGCAAAATTATTACCGAGTCGTGCAAAGAATGTAAGGGCAAAGGCACCGTGCGCAAAACCAAAAAGCTTAAAGTTAAAATTCCTGCCGGTGTTAACGACGGTTCGCGCCTGCGCGTAAGTGGAGAAGGCGAAGCAGGTATGCGCGGCGGCCCGAGCGGCGACCTTTATGTATACCTTTATGTGAAGCCGCACAAGTTCTTTGAACGCGATGGCAACACTGTATTATGCGAAGTGCCTATTAACATTGTACAGGCAACTTTGGGCGATGAAATAAAAGTACCGACGCTGGACGGCCAGGTAACCATGAAGATACCGGAAGGCACCCAGCCGGGGCAGGTGCTGCGCTTAAAAGGCAAAGGCATACCCAGCCTGCGCGGAGGCAGCCGCGGCGACCAGCTGGTACGCATAAAAGTTGTTGTGCCTAAAAAGCTGAGCGAAAAGCAAAAAGACGCGCTGCGTAAATTTGCCGACATCAGCAAGGACAACATTAACCCCGAAGAAAAAAGCTTCTTGAACAAAATTAAGGATTTGTTTAAATAACAAATAACGTATCATAAACCTAAACCCCGGTACTTATGTACTGGGGTTTTGTGTGTAATGATTGTATTTTTGCTAACTTTGAGAATCCTGCCTTATTTAAAAAAAGGTATGTACTATTGCAGCAACGCAAAATGCTGCGGCTCCTACGAGCGCAAACACGATAAAACTGTTTGCGCATGAAGGGTATAAATAAGATGAAGCCGCCGCAGTTTTGCCTGTTGCTTTATAGCACATACCTTTTTTTACGACTTTTAGGAGAAGGGAATAGTTAAGTGCATAGTGTAAAATTGGCTGATGTAAAATTTTATTGCTGGCAAATAACCAGCGCTGCCGCAAAAGTAAAGGAGGGGATAGCATGGATGTTATTGATATTTTAACCATTATTGGTTATACAATAACGGTGTTTTCCTTTGGCTATGCCCTCGGAAAAGACTGCTGCAAAAAACAGTAACGACCGCCAAGAGCCTTGTAAACTTTGACGGTCGTTACTTTAGTTAACTGATTTTCAATTTTGCGGCTGACCGTCTATCGGCAGCCGTTTGTTTTTCTATAATTATTATAGCAAACAGGCACAAAAAGTCAAATATAGTAACGCTTAATATAAAAGCCGCCGCGGCGTGATAAATATAAATTGACTGATTTTATAATGTACATTTCGGCCTTGTTATGATAAGATAAAAGGCGGAAATTTATATCTTTTTACTATGAGTTTTTTGAGGAGTGAAACGTAATGCAGTGGACGGAAGTCAGCTTACAGACAACGCATGAACAGGCAGATACGATTGCCGATATTTTATACAGCGCCGGTGCGCAGGGCGTAGCCATGGAAGACCCGCTTTTAATTAATCAGCTGCGCGCAAGCGGCACATGGGAGCTGTGCGATATTCCTGAACAGCAGAATACCGAGGTTGTTACAGTAACGGCTTATTACCCGGATGACGAAAAGCTTTCCGAACGTTTGGAGTTTATCTCGCGCGAGGTTAAAGCCGTTGAAGAACGTATCGGGCAAAAATGCGTTTTCCGCAATCCGCTGTTCCGTACGCTGTGCGAGCAGGATTGGGCAAACGAATGGAAGCAGTATTTCCACGTAACCCATATCGGCAAACACCTTGTTATTAAGCCTTCGTGGGAAAAATACGATGCTAAGGCTGATGACCTTGTTATTGAAATTGACCCTGGCATGGCCTTTGGCACCGGCACGCACCATACAACAAGCATGTGCATGGAATATTTGGAAGAAATTATTACGCCGCAGGCAGAAGTATTTGACGTTGGCACCGGCAGCGGTATTTTAAGCATTGCGGCCGCCAAACTGGGCGCCAAAAGCATTGTTGCAGTAGATATTGACGCCAACGCCGTGCGCATTGCCAAAGAAAACATTGCCGGAAATGGTCTGAGCGAAGTTATTGCAGTTAAAGAAGGCGATCTTCTGCACGGCACGGAAGGCAAGGCTGATGTGATTATTGCCAATATTATTGCCGATATTATTATTATGCTGCTGCCGGATGTTGCACAAAAGCTGAAAGCGGACGGCAAGTTCCTTGCCAGCGGCATTATAGAAGAACGTGAAGACGATATTAAACAGGCTGCCGCAGCCAGCGGGCTGAAGGTTATCAGCACGCGCCATAAAGGCGGCTGGGTTGCCATGCTGATGGCACTGGAGGATTAATGCACAGATTTTTTATTCCGCGCCCTTATGCGGAAAATATGATGATAGACGGCATTGACGCACGCCATATTTACACCGTGCTTAAAATGAAGCCGGGCGAAAAAGTGCAGATTGTGAGTGACGACGGCGTAACCGCCCTTGCAGAAATTACCGGAACCGCACCCGGGCAGACGCTTGTAAAATGCCTTGAAGTTATTGCCGAAAGCCATGAGCCTGCGGTAAAGATTACACTGGCGCAGGGGCTTGTAAAAGGCGAAAAGATGGATTTTATCATCCAAAAGGCGGTGGAGCTCGGCGTAAGCCGCATTGTTCCTTTGGCAATGGAACATTCCGTTGTGCGTTATGACGGCGAGAAGGCTGCAAAAAAATGCCAGCGCTGGCAAAAAATTGCTGAAAGCGCGGCCAAGCAGAGCAAGCGCGACATTATTCCGCAAATTGCGGAGGTTGCAGCTATTGATAAACTGATGGCTGAATGTGACTGTACAACTAAAATAATTGCTTACGAATGTGAGGACCGGCAGGGTCTTAAACAGGTTCTGCAAAGCAATTTAAATACAGACAGCATATTAATTATAATCGGCCCGGAAGGCGGCATCAGCGAAGCCGAGCTTGATAAAGCACGCAGCGGCGGTGCGGTGCCTGTGTCGCTGGGCAGGCGTATTTTGCGCGCCGAAACGGCCGGGCTTACCGCTTTAAGTGCCGTTTTATACGAATTTGACGAACTGGGAGGCTGAAAATGGCAAAAATTGCATTTTATACGCTTGGCTGCAAGGTTAACCAGGCCGATACGGCAAGCATGGAAAACCTGTTTTTGCGCAGCGGGCATCAGCTTGTCAGTTTCGACGGCGAAGCTGATGTATATATTATTAATACCTGCGTTGTTACCAATACCGGGCAGCGCAAATCGCGCCAGACCATTCACCGCGCCATCCGCAAGAACCCCAATGCGCTGATTGTGGTTACCGGCTGCTATCCGCAGACGGCGGCGGAAGAAGTAAAGGCCATTGCCGGCGTAGATATGATTATCGGCAACCAGGACCGCGCGCAGATTGTGCAGATGGTGGAAGAACGCCTTGCGCACAGGCAGACCGATACGCTGGATGCCGTGCATAAATTAACTGCCAGCACTGCTTTTGAAGAAATGGCAGCAGGCGATATAACCGATAAAACGCGCGCCTTTTTAAAAATTCAGGAAGGCTGCAACCAGTTCTGCACTTACTGCATTATTCCGTATGCACGCGGCCCGCTGCGTTCGCGCAGCCTTGAAAGCATCCATACCGAAACGCAGCGCCTTATAAGCGCCGGTTTTAAGGAAATTGTGCTTATCGGTATTCACCTTGGCTGTTACGGCAAAGAAAACCCTGACGGCCCTACTTTGTATGACGCAGTTAAAACCGTTCTTGATGTGCCGGGCGTGCAGCGCCTGCGCCTCGGTTCGCTGGAATCTGTGGAGGTAGAGCCGCGTCTTTTAACGCTGATGCAGGAAGACGCACGTTTTTGCAGGCATTTGCACCTGCCGCTGCAAGCGGGCTGCGATAAAACCTTGCAGGCTATGCACAGGCCGTATACAACGGCAAAGTTTAAAACGCTTCTGGCGGATATTAAAACGAAGGTGCCCGATATTGCCATAACTACGGATGTTATTGTAGGTTTTCCCGGTGAAACGGAAATAGATTTTGAAACAACCTGCAAATTTGCCGAAAGCTGCGGCTTCAGCAAAATGCATATCTTTCCGTTTTCGGCGCGCAAAGGGACGCCTGCCGAAAAATTTGCGGGCGCTGTAACGGAAGCCGTAAAAAAAGAACGTGCCGACATTTTGGGCAGAATTGACGAAACCATGCACAAAACTTTTTTGCAGGCCATGGTTGGCCAAACCTCAGAAGTTTTATTTGAGCAGCCTGCCGGTGAAGATTATTTTGAAGGCTTAACCGGCAACTATCAGCGCGTTTTTGTAAAAAGCGGCGGCCGTAATCTTAGCGGCGAAATACTGCCTGTAAAAATAACGGCTTTTGACGGCGAAAAACTGCTTGGCGAAATTATAAAAGACTGAAGAATTTAACATAATTTAAAAGGAATTTTATTATCTTTGGCGAATTTATAATAAGTTACTAATTAAATACAACCTTAAACAGCGAGGAGGTAAAAATATGAACGACTGCGTATTCTGCCGTATTATTTCCGGAGAGATTCCTGCCGAAAGAGTATATGAAGACGATAAAATGATTGTTATCCGCGACGCCGCACCGGCTGCGCCCGTACACGTACTGATGATTCCGAAGGAACATACGGAAAACATTGTTGCGGCAGACCCGGAACTTGTTAAGTACATGCTGGGCAAAGTAAAAATGCTCAGCGAAAAACTCGGCGTAAGCGAAAAAGGCTTCCGCATTGTTGTTAACACCGGCGACGAAGGCGGACAAACCGTGCACCATCTGCATATCCATCTTTTGGGCGGTAAAATGCTCGGCTGGCCTCCGTGCTGATTGACAAACTCCTTACAGTAATGTATAATTAGACGGTGAGATTATATGCTTCGGAGTATTCTCAAAGCATATAAATTGTATATACACTTCCCTAAGTGTGTGGAGGGAGGGAGATCAGATGGCAGAAATTAAAGTTGGCAAAAACGAAACTCTTGACAGCGCACTGCGCAGATTCAAAAGAGCTACCCAAAAAGCCGGCATCCTTTCTGAAGTAAGAAAACGCGAACACTATGAAAAACCGAGCGTTCAGCGCAAAAAGAAATCCGAAGCCGCAAGAAAACGTAAATCCAGATAATGGGGGCGCGTGCAGATGTCAATTAAAGATCAGCTGACAGAAGATATGAAGCAGGCCATGAAAGCCCATAACAAAGTGGCGCTGGAAACCATCCGCATGGCGCGTGCCAATATCAAAAATGTCGAGATCAATGACAAAAAAGAACTTACTGAAGACGAAGTAATTGCAGTTTTGATGAAAGAAGTTAAGATGCGTCAGGATTCTCTTGCTGAGTTTGAGAAAGCAGGACGCACCGATCTGATAGACCAGGCCAAAGCTGAGATTGAAGTGCTGCAAAAATATCTTCCGGCCGCAATGGAAGATGACGAGCTGCAAAGCCTTGTTAAGGAAGTAATTGCCGAAACAGGCGCAGCCAGCATGAAGGACATGGGCAAGGTAATGCCTAAGGTTATTGCCAAAGCCGGTGGCCGTGCCGATGGCAAACGCATTAATGCCATGGTAAAACAACTTTTACAGTAAGTATAAGCCAATGCTTAATAACAGAGCTTGCAGACGCAGGCTCTGTTATTTTTTTGAAAAAAGGGGAATGGTGATTAATACCACTCCCCTTTTTCATTTCATAAAAATGTCAATATTTATTTACTGTAAAAATAAATTAGGTTAAAATATAAATAAGCCATTGCATAAGCAATGGCTTAAAGGTGGATTAACGGGATACCACCATACCCTACGGCATAAATAGCCTTATCTTAGAACTATTGTTGGATATTGATAAACTTATAAGTTTGCAATAATGGTTTTCTGTTGGATATTGATAAACCTACACAACACTAATTCTAATTTGTATTTATTTTAACATTGGTCAAGCTACGTGTCAATATAATATAAAAAGGAGAATTGCTATGGAAAGAAAATATGGGATAGGTTTGGATATTGGTATTGGTTCGGTTGGTTATGCCGTTATTTCCAGAACAAATAATTTAGATGCGCGTATAGAAGATATAGGCGTAAGATTATTTGATTCTGGTGAAAATATCCGCCAAAAAGCAAGCAATGCGCAAGAAAGGCGTGGATACAGAAGTACACGCCGTTTGCTTCGCAGAAGAAAACACCGTAAAGAACGTATAAAAAATTCTTTTTAAAAATAAAATTAATGAATGAAGTACAATTGAAAGAATGGCAGGAACAAAATGGTAATCAAAATGTCCTGCAAACAAGAATAAAAGGTTTAAATGAAAAACTAACACCTGAAGAAATTTTGGATTGCATTATCCATATTTGTAACCGGCGTGGTTATCGTGAATTTTACGGTGACGATTCTAAAAAAGACAATGCCGATAAAGATGAACTGCAAAAAATTGAAGGCGGTTTGGCTAATTTTGATGAAATTTATCAATCCGGTGGGTATAAATCCGTTGCAGAAATGTTAATTAATGCCCCTGTTTTTAAAACAGAAACATCTTTTGCTGATTATCGCAACCATAAAAATGCAAAGCGTTATATTTTAATTAAAAGAGAATTTGTAAAAAAAGAACTGGAAGATATTTTAAATAAACAAAGTGAATATTATCCGCAGCTTACAGCAAATAATATTAGAATTATTTGCGATGATATGGTCTTTGCTCAAAGAGATTTTGAAACAGGACCTGGCAACGAAGACGATAAAACCAGAAGATTTATGGGCTTTATTGACAGTATTGGTCAGTGCATGTATTACAAAGATGAAAAAAGAGCTTATAGAAGTACTGTTATAGCTGATATTTATGCATTGGTAAATTGCTTGTCGCAGCTTTCGTTTGTAAATACGGAAACAGGGGAAATTTTATTACCTGAAAATGTTGCGAAAGAGATAATTAATACTTCTCTTACAAATGCTTCAATAACAGAAAATGATATAAAAAATATTTTAAAACCATATAAATTAGAAATGCATAAACCAGGTAAACTTGAAGTTAAAGTACCTGACACAACTAAAACATTAAAACTGTTGAAGGCAATTTTAACTAATGCTGGTTATAAATATGAAGAATTAATAAAAGAAAATCAGTTTGATGTTAATAATCCTTCAAAATTACATCAATTATGTTTATTGTTGTCCGAAAATATTACACCGGCACGCAGAATAAGAGCGTTAAAAGCAAAAGGATGGAACGAAAAATTACAGAAAGAGGTTATCCGCAAAAAATTTGGTGGTACAGCAAGCGTATGCGAAAAGTATATGATTGAAGCAATCGAAGCCTTTAAGCGTGGAGAAACTTACGGTAATTTTCAGGCACGCATGCTGAAAGAAAGAGAAAATGCTTTGCCTGATATAGAAAAACAAAAATATCTTGCACCGTTTGATAAAAAAGTTGACGAAGAACTTGTAAAGAACGCAGTTATTTTTAAAGCTGTAAATGAAACACGTAAAATTTTAAATGAGCTTATTAGAAAGTATGGTTCGCCTGAATATATTAATATAGAGGTTGCCAATGATTTGGGACGCAGTTTTAAAGAACGTGCTAAAATTATCAAACGTATTAATGATAACAAAAAAGAAAAAGATAAAATTGCAAATAAGTTAATTGAACTCGGACTGCGTAAAGAAGGAGAAGTAAAGCCTTTCGATATTGAAAGATACCGTTTATGGGAAGAACAGGAAGGCAAAGATTTATATACGGGTGATGTCATTCCTATAGAAAAAATATTAAGCGGTATTTATGATGTTGACCATATAGTGCCTTTTTCTCTTATTTTAGATGATACTTTACAAAATAAAGCGCTGGTTAATTTAGGCGTTAACAGGCAGCAAAAAGGGCAGCAGGTACCTTTGGGCTATTTAAGCAGTGCGGACAAAGAGGATTATTTAAAACGGGTTAATACTTTATTTAAGAAAAAGAAGATAAGCATTAAAAAATATAAATATTTAACCTTATCTAATTTATATGGCAACAGAGATTTGCTTTCAGAATGGAAATCCAGAAACATTAACGATACAAGGTATATTACAAGGTTTTTGGTAAATTATTTATCTGCTAATTTGTTGTTTAGCAGTGGTAAGGCAAAAAATGTGTTTGGTGTAAAAGGCATAATAACTTCAAGAATGAGAAGGTTATGGCTTAATAAAAAAACATGGGGTGATGAGCAGAAAAACAGGGATAATAATTTACATCACGCAGCAGACGCTATAGTAATTGCAAATTTAACACCTGCATATCTTGAGATTGCCAGTGATAAAATTAAGCTTGACCGAATTTATAAAGATTATCATAAACGCATAAGCGAAGAGTATTTAACTTATTTAGGTAAAGCAGTCAATAAAATGGTTAAATATTACGGCTTTAATAAAGAATATGCCGAAAAGCTTTTGGCAACACCAAACAGCCGTGTACCTGCTATGATAAGAAATATAGCAGATGAAACTGATATACGTTTGTGGGACAACAGTCTTGAATGTTATAAGGATGTAAGTGAAGAACAGTTTTATAAAAATTTAAAGGCTTTTTATAAAGATGATGCAGTTTTTGCCGATACTATAAAACCGGTACTTGTTTCGTACAAGCAAAACAAAAAATATCAGGGTAAAGTAACAAAAGATAATCCACTGAGGAAAAACGAAACAGATGGTGCTTATATCAAAAAAATTGACAGTTTTGGAAATGCCAATATTTTGGACACAAAAGAATATTATTGTGCAGAACTGTATAAAAATAATAAAAATCAAACTATTTTACGGGGAATAAGATATGTTGATTTGAAAAAGAAAAATAAAAAATTACATCTTATAACTCCTTATCCGGAAGATTATCAGAAACATATTATGTATTTATTTGCTAATGATTATATTAAAATAATTGATAATGTTGGAGGCATTAAATTTAGCGGTTATTACAGAAGCATAAAAAGTGCTAAAGCAAATAGAATTTATTGCAAAAATAATAATAACAATTTAATTGAAGATAAAACAATTTCTAAAAAAGATATTATAAAAAAATATTACGTTGATATACTTGGTAAAATTGGCGGTGAAATTAAATGTTCCGTACCGTTTTTATCACTAAAGGACAATATTTAACGATTAAAGATGAGTGGCTGCTTATTAATTACGGAGATACGGTTAAAAAAGTTCCTTTAAGTGATATTAAAAATCTTTTCATAGATAATGTGTATATTAATATATCGGCGTATGCCTTGCAAAAACTGGCAAAGTATGGCATTAATGCCATACTTTGCGATGATACACATTTGCCGTGTTGTAACCTTTTGCCAATAAATACGCATTATAGGCCTTATGGTGTATTAAAAAAGCAAATTGCTTTAACGGATGCATTTAAAAATTTACTGTGGCAGCGTATTGTTAAGGCAAAAATTATAAATCAGGGTACAGCGTTAAAAATGAGTGGTGCAGGCACAAAGGTTTGCGAGCGTATGCAGCAATTAGCACAAGAAGTATTAAGCGGTGATACAGGTAACCGTGAGGGCATTGCTGCCAAAATGTTTTTTAGAAATTTTTATGGTTGTGATTTTATTAGGTTTGAAAACGACATAATCAATATAGCGCTTAATTATGGTTATGCGGTTATCCGTTCATCTGTGGCGCGCTCGCTGTGTGCTTATGGTTATAATTGTGCTTTGGGAATACATCATATTAGTGAAACCAATCCATTTAATCTTGCGGATGATTTAATGGAACCTTTACGTCCGTTAGCGGATATATGGGTTTGGCAAAATAATGAAGATTTAGTTGATACTTTGACAAAAAATAATAAAATAGGGCTTGCCAATATTATAAACGGAGATATAGCATGCGGTAATAAAATAATGAAAGTACATAATGCGGTTGATAAATATATAGCAAGTTTAACGACAGCCATTGATAATGCTGATGTTAATAAACTGATAATACCAATAATAGGAGAAAAATTTGTATAATAGGTTTATGCGTATTATAGTAATGTTTGATTTACCAACCGCAACTACAGAAGATAAAAGAGAATATCTGCATTTCCGTACAGGTTTAATAAAACTTGGGTTTGATATGCTGCAATTTTCTGTTTACAGCAGGATAACGCGCAATAACGATGATGCCAGAAAATATATAAACAAAGTTAAAGCAATTTTGCCGCCAGTAGGCTCGGTGCGTGTATTGCAGGTTACAGAAAAACAGTATGCCGGTATGATTATTATGCTTGGTGAAAAAACACCGACGGAAAATCTTTTAACAACTGAAGATTTAATTGAATTGTAACCTGATAGTGGTGTAAAATAAAGTTAAGGTTTTAGTACTCTGTTGGATATTGATAAACTTACACCTAGCAGCAAATCCATTTGCAGGAGATTGCGTTTTAGTACTCTGTTGGATATTGATAAACTTACACTTCCTGCTACCGGGTCTATTACTACATCTCCGTTTTAGTACTCTGTTGGATATTGATAAACTTACACCACGCCAAAAAATATAAAAGCAGAAGTACAGTTTTAGTACTCTGTTGGATATTGATAAACTTACACCTTTGCCTGCGCTGCGGAAGAAGTATTTAGTTTTAGTACTCTGTTGGATATTGATAAACTTACACCGTTCCAAACAGGTATATAGTTTTCCTTTGTTTTAGTACTCTGTTGGATATTGATAAACTTACACCAGACCACCCAGCATACGGTATTACAGCAAGTTTTAGTACTCTGTTGGATATTGATAATGTTGTTATGATTACCGTGTATTTTTCTGTTTTTAAACTGCTTGCTACTTGTGATTTAAGGCAAATTTTGTTATAGTATATGTAAAGAGATTGGCAGAAGCCGGTCTTATAAATGGAGCAAATTCCCCTGCGGTGTTCGTTACATTGCCTTTTAGTTTTGAGCCAACACACTTACCTAGGGAGCCCGGAATTTGAGCTCCGCCTATTAAAAACAAGCCCTCTCGAGGGGACTTTTGCGGTAGGCGGGAGGGCACCCACCTGCACATGCAGGTTCAAAACATTGGGCAGGACGGCATTGCGGGGAAATTTTTTTGGAGGACTCATGGAGCTTTCACGTGTAGAAATGGTTATCGGCCCCAAGGCCGTTGAAAAATTAAATGCCGCCAGAGTTGCCGTTATAGGCCTTGGCGGCGTTGGTTCTTATGTGGCGGAGGCTTTGTGCCGCACCGGTGTCGGCAGCTTTGTAATTATGGATAATGATACCGTTGAAGCAAGCAATATTAACCGCCAGCTGCCTGCGCTTACAAGCACTATCGGCAAGTTTAAGGCCGACGTTATGGCCGCGCGCCTGCGCGATATTAACCCTTTGTGCCGCATAAGGGTTATTAAGGATTTTTACAGGCCGGGCGATTTTGAAACCCTTTTTGTGGATGGTTTTGATTTTATTGCCGACGCTATCGACAGTACGGAATCGAAAGCAGACCTTTTAACAGAGGCTTACAGGCATAATGTTCCCGTGGTATCAGCCATGGGTACGGGCAACAAGCTGCACCCGGAAATGCTGGAAATTACGGATATCAGCAAAACAAGCGTGTGCCCGCTGGCGCGCAGTATGCGCAAAAAACTTCGCGACGCTGGTATTACCGAAGGCATTACCGTTGTATATTCGCATGAAGAACCGCAGCGCTTTATTGAAGGCAGCGTGCCGGGCAGCCTGGTGTTTGTGCCTGCCTGCGCCGGTATGATGATGGCTGCGCATATTGTACAGAAAATAATTGCCGGGCAGGATTAAAATATGGACAGTTTATTTGCACAAACAATTACAAAGCCGCTGGCAGACCGCATGCGCCCGCGGCGTTTAAGCGATTTTGCGGGGCAGGAAAAAGCCCTTGGACCGGGCAGCCCGCTGCGGCGGATGATTGAGTGTGACGCTTTGCAGCCGCTTTTGTTTTACGGGCCGCCGGGAACCGGCAAAACTACATTGGCACATATTATTGCCAATATGACGCAAAGCCGTTTTGTTGCGCTTAATGCAGTATCGAGCGGCGTGCCGGAGCTGCGCAGGCTGATTGGCGAAGCGCGTGACGCTTTGTACAGCGGCATGGGACGCACGATAGTTTTTATCGACGAAATACACCGCTTTAACAAGGCTCAGCAGGATGTGCTTTTGCCGTATGTGGAAAACGGCACGGTTATTCTTATCGGCGCAACCACGGAAAACCCGTTTTTTGAAGTAAATGCGCCGCTTTTGTCGCGGATGAAAATTATCCGTCTTGAGCGGCTTGATAAAAACGCCGTTAAAAAGATTTTGCAAAAAGCGCTGACGGATAAGGAAAACGGCTACGGCAGGCAGGGGCTTGCCATAACTGACGAGGCACTGGAAGCGCTGGCTGATTTTTGCGGCGGCGACGCGCGCGTGGCACTGAACCTTTTGGAGCAGGCGGAATTTATGCTGCCTGACGGCGTAAAAACGATTGACGGTGCGGTGCTTAAAAGCGTAATGGGCGACGCTTTTAAGCGTTACGATAAAAAGGGCGACCGCCATTACGACACGGTATCGGCGTTTATAAAAAGCATGCGCGGCAGTGACGCCGACGCGGCGCTGCACTATCTGGCAGAGATGCTGGAAAGCGGCGAGGACGTGCGTTTTATCGCGCGGCGCATTGTTATCTGCGCGGCAGAAGATGTGGGCAATGCTGACCCGATGGCGCTTGTTGTGGCTAATTCCGCGGCGCAGGCTGCCCATTTTATAGGCCTGCCGGAAGCACAGCTTCCGTTGGCGCAGGCCGTTTGCTATATAGCCAACGCTCCCAAAAGCAACGCCTGCTGCACGGCAATTTTCAGTGCGCGTGAAGAAGCGCGTGCGGTGCAGAGCACGGTGCCCAAACATCTGCGCGACGCGCATTACCCCGGCGCAGGTGCGCTGGGACACGGTACGGGCTATAAATATCCGCACGATTACCCCGGCGGCTGGGTACAGCAGCAGTATATGCCTGATGAACTTATCGGGCACAAATATTACTTTCCGAAGGACATCGGCGCGGAAAAAGCGCTGCATGGCAAACAGAAAAATTAATTAATAACCCTGTATACTTTTAGCGTGCGTTGACTTTGCACGCTAATTTTTATATAATTTTCTTATGCGTTGTACCTATTTAAAAGGAGCGATTTTTGAATTATGAAGTACATGAGTGGTAATGAAATCCGTAAAAGATTTTTAAAGTTTTTTGAAGACAGAGGGCATCTCGTGCTGCCGAGCGCTTCGCTCATTCCGCAGGACGACCCGACTCTGCTTTTAATTGGTGCGGGCATGGCGCCTTTTAAACCGTTTTTTACCGGTAAAATGAAACCGCCTTCTCCGCGTATCACTACCTGCCAGAAATGCGTGCGCACCGGCGATATTGAAAACGTAGGCCGCACTGCGCGCCACCATACCTATTTTGAAATGCTGGGCGATTTTTCCTTCGGCGATTATTTCAAAAAAGAAATCATTCCCTGGAGCTGGGAATTTTTAACCAAAGAACTGGAGCTGCCTGCCGATAAACTGTGGGTAACTATCCATCCTACTGACGACGAAGCATACGAAATCTGGCACAATGTTGTAGGCGTGCCTGATGAACGCATTGTACGCCTTGAAGAAAACTTCTGGGAAACCGGCAGCGGCCCGTGCGGACCGGACAGCGAGCTGCACATTGATATGGGCGAAGAACGCGGCTGCGGCAGGCCGGACTGCAAACCCGGCTGCGACTGCGACCGTTTCCTTGAAATCTGGAACCTGGTATTTACCCAGTATGACCAGCATGAAGACGGCACTTACACCCCGCTTGCCAATAAAAACATTGATACCGGCGCAGGCCTTGAACGCCTTGCTTCCGTATTGCAGGGCAAGCCTTCCAACTTTGAAACCGACCTTATCTTCCCGATTATTGAATACGCCGCTAAGGTTGCCGGCGTAGAATACGGCAAGGATAAAAAGACCGACGTATCCTTGAAGGTTATTGCCGACCATGTCCGCAGCATTACCTTTATGATTGCCGACGGCGTGCTTCCTTCCAACGAAGGCCGCGGCTATGTACTGCGCCGCGTACTGCGCCGTGCCGTACGCCATGCGCGCTTAATCGGCATTGAAGACAAGTTCCTTAACGGTGCGGTTGATGTTGTTATTGACATGTTTAAAGAACCGTATCCGTACCTTGTTGAAAAAACAAGCTTTATCCATAAAGTTATCGAGATGGAAGAAACCAGCTTCCTGCGCACTCTGCGCCAGGGCTGCGACCTTTTATATACCGAAATCGAAAGCCTCAAAAAAGAAAACAAAACCGTGCTGGACGGCGCAACTGCTTTCCGCCTGAGCGATACTTTCGGTTTCCCGCGTGAGCTGACTGCCGAAATTCTGGAAGAAGAAGGCATGACGATGGACGATAAAGCCTTTAACGAGGCTTTGGAGGTTCAGCGCAAAATGGCACGCGATGCTCGCGACGACAAAACCGGACGCCCGGTAATTTATAACACCCGCAGCATTGACCTTGCTTCCTTAAAGGTTGATGAAGGCGCGCAGGGCGGCAAAATTGTTGCCATGTATCCTGCTCATGACGCACAGCCGGTTGAGAGCATGGAGGACGGCAAAAAAGCCGCTGTTATTACCGATGTTACCGCTTTCCACGCTGAAGGCGGCGGACAGCTTGGCGATACCGGCCGCATTATTGCCCCTGCCGGCGTAATGCAGGTTGAAATTACCAAAAAACTGCCGGACGGCGCAACTATTATGATTGGCACCGTAACAGAAGGCACCGTTGCCGTTGGTGACGAAGTTAAGTTTGAAATTGAACGCGGACGCAAAAACGATATTGCCCGCAACCATACAGCAACCCACCTGCTGCATGCAGCTCTAAAACAGGTTTTGGGCGACCATGTAAACCAGGCAGGCAGCTATGTTGGCCCTGACCGTCTGCGTTTCGACTTCTCGCATTTCTCTCCCGTAACGGAAGAAGAACTGCGCAGGGTTGAAGAAATTGTTAACGACCAGATTCTGGCAGCAAAAGATGTAACCATTGAAGAACTGCCGATTGACGAAGCCAAAAAACGCGGCGCTGTTGCACTGTTCGGCGAAAAATACGGCAGCATTGTACGCGTTGTTACCGTACCGGGCTTTTCCATGGAATTCTGCGGCGGCGTGCATGTTGGCAACACCGCGCAGATTGGCATGTTTAAAATCCTGTCCGAATCGAGCACAGGCGCAGGCGTACGCCGTATTGAAGCCGTAACCGGCCACGGCGCGCTGAACTATGTACGCGAGATGGAAGACATGGTTAAAACCGCAGCAACCGGGCTTAAATGCCGCAGCAATGACCTTTGCGCACGTATCTGCGCATTGCAGTCCGATTATAAAGCAGCGGAACAGAAAATCAGCGAACTGGAAGGCCAGATTGCCAAAGCGCAGGTAAGCGATGCTGCCTCCAGCGTTTGCGATATTAAAGGCGTTCCCGTACTTGTACAGAAAGTAAGCGCCGGTGACGTTGAAGCACTGCGCAGCCTGGGCGACCAGATGCGCGATAAAGTTGGCGGCGTTGTAGTGCTGGCTGACGTTATTGACAGCGGCAAAATCAACATTCTTGCCATGGCAACCAAAGACGCTGTTGCCAAAGGCATCCATGCCGGGCAGATTGTTAAGGAAGTTGCCAGGGTTTGCGGCGGCGGCGGCGGCGGACGCCCCGATATGGCGCAGGCCGGCGGTAAAGATGCTTCCAAACTTGATGAAGCGCTGAAAACCGCACTGACTGTTATTGAAGGACAGATTAAATAATTTCACAAAATAGTAACGGCTGGGTTTAAAGCTCAGCCGTTTCTTTCTATTATTTTGCGTTAAGGTATGTTAAAATAAATAAAAAGCCTTTTTATTTTTAAAGGAGGAATAGTTATGAGCATTTCAAGCGAAACCATGATGTTTAAACGCACTGAAGATAAAAAAGACGTAGCCCAGACTATCCGCGAGGTTTATGCCGCGCTGGAGGAAAAAGGCTACAACCCGGTAGACCAGCTTGTGGGCTATCTTTTAAGCGGCGACCCCACTTACATTACCAGCCATAAAGATTCGCGCACCAAGCTGCGCCGTTTTGAACGCTATGAACTTTTGGAAGAGCTTGTAAAAAGTTATCTTTCCGCATCGGCTAAAAAGTAGGGCGGCGCTATGAAAAGAAGCATGGGGCTTGATATCGGCACGCGCACAATAGGCGTGGCAACGAGCGATTTATTGGGCATGATTGCCGGTGGCGTGGAAACCATACGCCGCACAACGGAAGAACGCGATTTTGAGCGCATAGGCGAGCTGATTAAAGAGCATGAAGTGGATACGGTTGTTTTGGGCTACCCCAAAAATATGAACGGCACAATAGGCGAACGTGCGCACGTGAGTGAGGCTTTTGCCGAAGAACTGAAAAAACGCTTTGAAGGCATTAAAGTTGTGCTGTGGGATGAAAGGCTTTCGACAGTGGCGGCGGAAAATGTGCTGATAGACGCGGATATGAAGCGCAAGAAACGCCGTAAAATTATTGACATGATGGCGGCTGTGGTTATTTTGCAGAACTATTTGGACAGCCGGCGCTAAACAAACGGCAGCGGGGTGATTTTAATGTTACAGAGAAAACATAAAATAGCCGGCGGCGTAATAGCGGTGCTGATAATTCTTGGCACGCTGGCGGTGCATGTGGCAGGCAATAAAGCCGCGGGCTTTGTAAACGAAATGGCCGACAGGCAGACGGTGCTGCAGGGCAAGCTGCAAATAGGGCATTTCAGCGCCAGTGTATCGGGCAATGTTGTGTTTGAAAACGTAGTGTGGACTGCGCCTGACGGCAAAAAACTGGCCGAAGTACCGGAAATGAACGTTTCTGCCAACCTTTTTGATATCCTTAAAGGTTCTTTCGGCATTAACTCCATTAACAGCATCTCTATCGAAAAGCCGCAGTTTGCGGTAAATTATACCGATAAAGACGGGCTTGATATTATTAACTACATTAATTTTTCCGATAAGGATGATGAAACGCCGACAGAGTTCCGCGGCATGGTGGAAATTACCGACGGCGCTCTGGCACTTGACATGAACGGGCAGAAGCTTGATTTCAGCAACGTGGAAATGCAGGCTAATTTAAAAGAGTTCCCGGATATTAAATTTACTTTGCAGGGCAAAAACGGTGACGCTGATTTAATTGGCAGCATTGACAAGGTTTATGACGATGTAACAATCGGCGCCGAAGTTAAAAACCTGCAAATTACTGAGCTTATGAAAGTTCTGCCTTCGTTTGGCGAACTGAGCATTACCGGCGGCGTTATTAACGGTGCCAAACTTGCAGCAGGGCTGCACGACGCTAAATGGAACCTTAACCTTGACGGCAGCCTGAGCGGCGTGGCAGGCAAGGCTTTGGGCTATAACATTACCGATGGCGGCGGCAGCTTCGCTATTGACAACAATGCAGCTTCGTTTACCGCCGTTAAAGGCAAAGTGGAAGGACAGGACGTTAACATGGACGGCAAAATCCTGTTCCAGAAACAGGGCATGCCTACTTATGATTTGAACGTGGCAGCGCCTTCCTTCCGCGTGGATGCTGTAAGCCCCGGCCTGGGCATTACCGACAGCGTTAACATTAACGGCAAGGTAACAGGCCCGATTGACGCGCCTGTAATTAACGGCAGCTTTACCATGGACAAATTGGAAGTTGCTCCGCTTGTGGCAACTGGCATTAACGGTAATTACAACTATACTAACGGACTGGTAACGTTAAGCAACACTTATGCCAATGTTTACAGCGGTACTTTGGGCGTAAGCGGCACGGTAGAAGCAGCAACCAAAAACTTTGCGCTGCATCTTTCCGGCAGCGGCATGGACAGCACAGCGGTAACGGAAACGCAAATCAGCGGCCCGCTGAGCTTTGAAGCAGACGCCAGCGGCACCGGCAGTGCAGACAGCGCCGTTGCGGGCGGTACGTTTGTTATTGCGCCCGGCAATTTTGCAGGCGTTCCGTTTAACTCGCTTTCAGGCAATTTCAGCCGCGCAAACGGGCAGATGACCTTCTCCGGCATTACCATTGGCACACCGCTTGGCAGCTTTACCAGTAATGCCGTAATGAACAGCAATGGCAAAATTACTTTTGATAAAATGAGCGAATCAGGCTTTACCGCTCCTACTAAAGAAGAAGTGCGCGAAAACGTGCGTCAGCAGGTTGGCGGGGCAGTAAAACAGGGCCTCGGCAAATTTTTCGGCAAATAAAAATTAACGCAGCAGCGTCCGTATTTTCAGCGGGCGCTGTTTTTGTTTAAGTAAATTTCACTTATCCTTTTATTGACAGTTAGCGGTATGATACGATAAAATAAACCTAATTATACTTATGCTTTAAGAAAGAGGTACAAAATGGACGATAACAAAGAATTTGAGCTTGAGCATGACCATATCGACGAAGAAGAAATCGTAGTTATTACCGACGAGGACGGTAACGAAATGTATTTCCGTGAGGAAATGGTTATCCCCGTTGGTGAAAAGAGCTTTGCGGTTCTTTCCGCTTTGGACGCTGACGACTGCGGCTGCGAAGATGAAGAATGCCATTGCCATGATGAAGAAGACGATGACGAGGACAATGTAATCATTGCCCGCATTGACTTTGACGAAGACGGCAACGAAATTTATCTTGGGCCTACCGACGAGGAGTTTGAAGAAGTTAAAGCGGCTTACGAAAAACTCGTTGCCGAATGGGACGAAGAATAATAAACTGCCTGCCGGACCTCTGGTCCGGCATTTTTAAAGTACGAATGTTTAGGGGCGGCGTAGCATGAGAAAAATATTACCGTTTTTTATGAGCACTTTGCTGGTAATATTTGTAGCATCTTACTGGGTTTTAAATTATACGGGCAACAATGCCGATTTAGCCGACGGCAAAACCTACGTTATTACGGTAGAAAACGGCATGACGGCGGCAGATATTGCCAATATGCTGCACAGGCAGAAACTTATTAAACGCCCTGAAAGCTTCAGGCTGGAAGCGCGTTTTATGGGCCTGGAAGGCAAATTGCAGGCCGGAAGCTACGAAATTGAAGCAGGAAAATCAAACGGCGAAATTATAGATATTCTGGCGCGCGGGCAGGTTAAAACCGTAAGCTTTACCGTGCCTGAAGGCTACACGGTAGAAAAAACTGCTGCCAAACTGGCGGCGGAAGGGCTGGGCGATGCGGAAAAATTTAAAGAAGCCGCACGCAACTACACTCCGTATAAATATATGGAAACCAATAATGCCGATGTAAAATACAAGGCAGAAGGCTTTATTTTCCCTTCAACCTACCAGTTTAATGACAGCATGACGGAAAAAGACATGCTTGCCATGATGGTTAAGGAGTTTAACACGCAGATTAACCACGAAAAAATCGGCGAAGCGGCAGAAAAAACCAAAATGTCCATTCACGATATAGTAACCATTGCTTCAATGGTGGAGCTGGAAGCCGTTTTTAAAGAAGAACAGCCGCGCATTGCCGGTGTTTTTCTGCGCCGCTTGAAAATTTACATGCCCATTCAGTCGGATACAACCATTCAATATATACTGGGCGGAGAACAGAAGGCCGAAATCACTATTGCCGATACGCGCATTGAAAATCCGTATAACACGTATGTTAACTCCGGCCTGCCGCCGGGACCGGTTGGCAGCCCCGGCATGGACGCCATTAAAGCAGTGCTGAACCCGGAAAATACGGATTATTTATACTTTGTGGCCGAAAAAGACGGGCACCACCGTTTTACGCGCACTTACGAAGAACATTTACAGGCGATAGAAGATATTCACGGCCCGCAGTAAGGAAGGAACATGACAAGACAAATTGTTAAGCCGGAGCTTTTGGCGCCGGCAGGAAATATGGAAAAGTGCAAAATGGCGCTGCGCTACGGTGCGGATGCCGTTTACTTGGGCGGCAAAATGTTTGGCCTGCGCGCTTTTGCCAATAATTTTGAAATTGACGAAATTAAAGAAGCGGCAGACTTTGCCCATTCTTTAGGCAAAAAAGTTTATGTAACCGTAAACATTTTTGCGCATAACAGCGATATTGAAAAATTGTCGGAATACCTGCTGGCACTGCAAAAAGCAGGGGCGGACGCGCTTTTGATAAGCGACCTTGGCGTATGGCAGACGGCGCGGCGCGTTGTGCCCGGCATGCCGCTGCACGTAAGCACGCAGGCTAACACCACCAACTGGGCAAGTGTGCAGGCATGGCAGGATTTGGGCGCGGAACGCGTAGTGCTGGCGCGCGAACTTTCACTGGAAGAAATTGCACAAATCGGCGCTAAAACTACTGTGGAACTGGAAGCTTTTGTACACGGCGCAATGTGCATATCTTACAGCGGCCGCTGCCTTTTAAGCAGCTACCTCACGGGACGCGACGGCAACCGCGGCGCATGTGCGCAGGCCTGCCGATGGGAATACACCCTGCACGAAAAGAACCGCCCCGGCGAAAGCTACGATATTGAAGAAGATGCGCACGGCACCTATGTAATGAACAGCAAGGATTTATGCCTTATCGCGCGCATACCGCAGCTTGTTAAAGCAGGAATTTGCAGCTTGAAAATTGAAGGCCGCATGAAAAGCGTGCATTATGTGGCAACCGTGGCCAGCGTGTACCGCAAGGCGATTGACACTTACATGAAAGACCCGGACGGTTACAAAGTGCTGCCTGAGTGGATTGAAGAACTGAACAAAGTATCGCACCGCCCTTATACCGAAGGCTTTGCCTTTGGCACGCCCGGCGCGGATGCGCAGGTTTATACCACCAGCAGCTACGAACAGACGCACGATTTTGTAGGCATTGTTTTAAGCTACGATAAAGCAAATAAAAAAGCGCTGATTGAGCAGCGCAACAACGTAAAAAACGGCGAAAAGCTGGAACTTTTAATGACGGACGGCACCTTAATGCCGCTGGAACTTAAAAATATGCAGGACGAAGAAGGCACGCCCATCGAATGTGCGCCGCACGCACGCCAGCACTTTTGGATTGACTGTGCTGCGGAGCTTCTGCCCGATTCGCTGCTGCGGAGGAAAATTATATGAGCGACGACCGAAGTATTATCTATCTGCGCGTGGCGCCGGAACGCATTGCCGACGTAAACTGGATTATGGAAGGCTATGAACACCTGGCGCTTGTTACAACCGAAGACCCGCGTGAAGGTGTGGTTAAACTTTTAGGCACGCCCGATACCTACAACGACGTAATGGAAATAATTGAAAACATGCCTTTTACGGTAGAAATTCTGGAAGGCGAGCCGGTTTTATAGTGACAGCAGGCAGTATTTATGATAAAATATAATGGTATTATTGTTTAGGAAAGACTGGTGGAGTGGAAATGATGCAGCGTTTGGGCAGGTTTTTAAGCCTGATGGCCAAAAACGGGCTTGACTGCGTTATTGTGAAGGATATACCGACAATCCGCTATCTGTCAGGCTTCCGCGGCGACAGCAGCCTGCTTTATGTTGACGCCAAAAGCACGGTTTTAATAACTGACGGGCGCTACACCACGCAGGCAGAAGGCGAAGTGCAGCATTACTGCCGTGTATTTACCTACAACGGCGATATCTGGCAGGCAGCGGCGGATTTTGCCAAGGCGCATACCAAAATAGGTTTTGACGGCGCAGCTTACAGCTATAACGATTACCAGAGCCTTAAAGAGGCAGTAAGCGGAAAAGAGCTTTTAAATATTGATTTAAAGTATCTGCGCATGGTTAAAGACGAACGCGAACTGAACCTGATGTGGAAAGCCTTTAAAATTGCCGACCAGGCGTTTTTAAAACTGCTGCCGGAAATTAAACCCGGCATGACGGAAAAAGCGCTGGCTGCAAGGCTTGAATACTACATGAGCAGTATGGGCAGCGAAAAACCTTCGTTTGATACGATTATCGCCTCCGGCGCGCGCAGCGCTTTGCCGCACGGCATGGCAAGCGATAAACAGATTGAAATAGGCGATTTTATTACCTTCGACTTTGGCGCTGTGTACGACGGTTACCATTCCGACATGACAAGAACGGTTGTGCTCGGCATGGCCAATTCGTGGCACAAGGAAATTTATACCATAGTTGAAGAAGCCCAGTGGCGCGGTTTAAAAAGCGCAAAGCCCGGCATGACGGGTGCGGAGCTTGACGCGATTGTAAGAGAATACATTACCTCGCGCGGCTACGGCGAAAACTACGTGCACGGGCTGGGGCACGGCGTGGGCCTTGAAATTCACGAAATGCCCAATATCAACAAACGCGGTACTGATGTTGTGCTGGAGCCCGGCATGACATTCAGCATAGAACCAGGTATTTACATTCCCGGCAAGGGCGGTGTACGTATCGAAGACACGGTTGTATTGACGGATGACGGCGCTAAAGTGCTGTGCGGCGTTAAAAAGCAACTGATGGAAATTGTTTAATTTTAAATAAACAGGAGGAGCATTTATGATTTCAACCAACGAATTTAAAACCAACGTAACTGTTACCATCGATGGCGACGCATGGCAGGTTGTAGAATTCCAGCATGTAAAACCGGGCAAAGGCGCAGCTTTTGTACGTGCTAAAATGCGCAACATGTGCACTGGTGCCGTTGTAGAACGCACCTTCAACGCAGGCGAACGTCTGCCGAAAGCACATATCGACCGCCGCGCAATGCAGTATCTGTATGAATCCGACGGCAACTATGTATTCATGGATAACGAAACCTACGAACAGTCCGAACTTACCAAAGAACAGCTTGGCAATGCCATCAACTTCCTTAAAGAAAACATGGATGCCAAAATCATGATTTACAACGGCCGCGTTATCGGCGTTGACCTGCCGAACACCGTTGAACTGACTGTTGTTAAAACCGACCCGGGCATCCGCGGCGATACGGCTACCGGCGGCAGCAAACCCGCAACCATGGACACCGGCTATGTTGTTAAAGTACCTCTGTTCATTAACGAAGGCGACGTACTTAACATTGATACCCGTACCGGCGAATACATTTCCCGCGCGTAACTTAACTGAGCGGCGATTATTAAATTTATAATTACGCAAAAGAGCTGAACTTTATGTTCAGCTCTTTTTTTGTACACACATGAAACCACTGTTTATATTCAGCTTGCCAAAACGTCGCTCCTAATTGCGTACGCAAACACGGCTGCGCAGCGGTTTGCGCATGGAGTATACAACAGTGATTTAGCCGTCGCGATTTTGTTCTGCGCTTCATCTAAACAGTGTTTTCATGTTCATAAAGAAGTACATACAGCAAACTGTAAAATTGCTTATAAGTTATAGTAATAAATTGCCGCTTATGCTATGATTAAATTATAAAAGGTTCATTAAGCCATAATTAAACGGGTGGTGGCGTGTTATGGAAAAAATTAAAAGCATACTGCGTTTTTTACCGGTGTTTATATTTATTGTTGCTGTAATTGCACTTTTTAACAGCTACGGAGATATGCAGAAGGTGCGCCCGGATGATGAGTATAAGGATATGGGCGTTTACACGTTTTACCCGCAAAGGGTAATACCGCTGCAAAAAGAAACCAATTTTAGCGGCAAAATGAAAAGAAGAAACCCCACAACTACCGTTTATGCCGTAGATTACTGGACGGAAGAAAACAGGAAAAATAAACTGGCGGCAGCAGCCGAAAAGATGCCGGAGCCTGAAAACTGGCGTGAAAAAATTGAACAGGGCAAAAAGTTGAGAGATAAGCTGCGTTTTGTGAACGAGTATAATTATATCCTTGAAAAAGGCGGCATTGAAAGCAGCGCCCAACAAATTGTGGATGAAGGAAAACCTGTTGAACGCCGCGTGCTTTATATACCGGAAGAAAAATCATATATTACTGTTGAAAAAGATATGACAGCAGAAGATTACGTAGACGAACAGATTGGTTACAACAAAAAAGTTGCTATGGCGGCACTTACCTATATTGTGGCGTTTGCCGCATACTATGCCGTAAAATATTTTGCTAAGTCAAAATGACGCCATTAAAACGTTTTATAACTGCCGTTAAAACATAATTTTTATAAAAAACAACCGGAAGCATTATACTGTGCCGCCGGTTGTTTTTGCTTATAGGTTTGTTTTATAAAGTTAAAAAGTATACGTTGCCTGTACGTTAAAGCTGCCGCCCTGGCGTTTGCCGGTGTAGCCGCGCATATTAAGGTCAAAGCTCCACGGGCTGTCGGGCGTGGGCTGGTAGTTAAAGCCAACTTCTGCCATTACGCTGCTGCCCTGCAAGCTTTGTGTGGGAGCTTTAAGCCCCTGTGCTGTCATGTCAGCATCACCGTTAAACTCGTACTCATACGCAAGCCCGTAATAAGTGCTGAACTTGTTTTCCTTATTGCTGGTAATGCGTGCGCCTATGCGCAGGCGGTCGCTGTTAATGCTGTCAAACTCAAACTCGTCATTAGCAACCTTAAAGCTGTCGCCTTCGGTATAGGTGTGGAAGAACTTGCCGTATACATCAAGGTCACTGCTTTCGCTCAGGCTGATGATTTTGCCAATACCAATGTGCGCACCATAGTAAGCACTTTCACTTTCATAGCCGTAAAAATTGCCTGCACCGTCGCGCAAAGCGTTATCCATATCGCTCTTTAACATACCTGCACGGAGGCTGCCTTCCGTATAAACGCCGTTTTTATTGGTGTAGTGTGCCGCAATGCCGCCGCCGTTATAAACAAGGCTGCCGTCACCGCGGAAAAACTCGTTGTTGAACTCATTGTAAGTGCGGTAGTTGCCGCTGCCGTTTTCGTAGAATACGCCCCAACTGAACTCGCTGCCGTTATCGAACTTATCAGCATTGCCCACGCCGACAATCGTGCTCCAGCCGTTAATTTTAATGTCGCTGTTCACATCATACTTGCTGCGGTTGCCGTGTACGGCGGCAAAGGTTTTAACGCCATAGTTATCATCACGGCTTATGGTGTCCAGGCTGTCGCTGATTAAATCCGTGCCCTGATTTACAAACGCTGCCGCAACGGCGCGGTTTTCGGCAATGAGGTCGATTTAGTCTAAATGTTTAACTTCAGTCAGCGTGTATTTAACACTATTGCCGTCAGAGGCGACTTCTGCCGTTCCGGTTCCTGCTATTGTTACGCCTGCCGTAAAATTGCTTAAAGCATTAACTTTATCTGTGCTGATACCTAAATCGTTACCTGAATTGTTATTGCTGATAATGGTCATGCTTTCACCGGCAGTAAGTTCCGTGCCACCTGCAAAATTAAGGCTTTTAATGTTGATCTTGGTATTGGCAAGCGCGTCTTTTTCTGTGTTTTCAGTAATGTTTAAAACTGTGCCGCCGCTGTCCCAGTTGATGGTGTTGAAATAAATATCACTGAAATTATATACTCCTTTAACACTGCCGCTCCAACCGTCAAGAGTAAGGATATTGCCTGTAAATACATCTATTACGTTAGTATTACCACTATCGCTTCTACCACCGTATATATTGGCATTTTCTATATCAGAGTTGCCAATTATTTTAACGATATTGCCCGTTGCACCTTTCCCTTGTGGAGCATAACCACCAATAATATCAGAAGATTGGCTGCTTTCTATGGTGCTGTTATTTATTATAACTGTGTTATTATTAGCAAAGCTGTGTAAAGAATATCCGCCGAAAGCGTTTGTAACTGTGCTATTGTTTATGATAACAGTATTGTCGTTGGTATCACCGGGTTTATCTTCACCTGTTTCTGAATTACCCCCGATAACATAAGTAGAATTACTGCCGTTATTTAGTATAACTTTATTATGGTTAGCGTTTATACCCTGTCCGCCACAAACTATTGAGATTTGGCTGTTATTAGTAATTACCTGGTTATTATTGGCGTTTCCGTTTTCTAAATGGTTGCCATATACAAAAAGTGGTAGCTCTAATTCTTTCATTTGGTTATCAATAATTGTTTTATTGTCAGTTATGGTTATTGGAGTGCCTTCACCGTTTAAGCGGCTGCCTTCATATGTAATGGCTGAAGCAACAGGGTTATAAAAAACATACAGACTTGTTATTCCTAAAATAGATAATAAAACTTTATAACTTAAACTTTTGCGCATAATAAAACCTCCTCCCATTTTTGTTACGGGAGGAGAGTTACGGAGAGAAATTACAGGTACGTAATCCCCCCCGTGCGAACACTTTTGTTTTTCTTAATTATACCATTGACGGAGATGTTTGTATATAAAACAGATTGATTTATGTAAAGTTTGAGGGCAATTTAATTTAATGTTTTATTATTTTATTTGGATGCGTCTTTGAATTTAGGTTATTATATTTTAATTTACGGTTTTATTCATGTTACTTCTTTATAACTAAAGAAGTAACCAAGAAAGTTTCGCGGCTGAAAAAATTTAAACGCGGCACGCAGAAAGCAATAAAATTTTCCACGGAACTCGCTTCGCTCAAACACCGGGAAAATTTT
>OKSB01000335.1_pt1 | contig 53167 bp, 55 predicted proteins | sample 1601171 | NCBI WGS metagenome assembly OKSB01 (sample SAMEA3541496, study PRJEB24748) | human gut metagenome | biome: human gut; feature: human-associated habitat; material: faeces | place: China | collected 2012 | reverse complement strand
CTGCCCACCTGTATGGATTCTGAGTTTTCGCTTACGGCTTTGTGAGAATGGCGCTCACGTCGGTCATTTTGTCGCCTAGGGTGAACGTGACGGCCTTGGTGTCGTGGGTGAGCCGGTAGGCTTCGCTGCTCTCGCCCTTTTCCGTCAAATCGGAGAGCTGGAAAGCTGACGCTGCGCCCCTGGTGACAAAAATGATTTTCTCCACGCCCTGCGCCTTGAGGGTGCGGAGGCCGCTGAGTCTGCCCGTGAGCACGGCGAAGTCCTCGTCAACGGTGACGGTCAGCACGCCGCCCGTTTGCTCCGCCGTGTAGGCGATGTCCCTGCCGTCCCTGTCGGTCACGCGGTAGAGGGGAAGTTTTAACCGGCTTCCCTCATCCGGTACGGTGTGGGTTTCCCCGCACTGGTCATACCGCACACACTTTGCGGTTTTCGTGCCGTCGCGCGCATAGGTCGCATCGTTGTTGGAAACATAGTTCTCAAAGAGATGCCCCAGCTTGCTGTCCGTGTCCGTTACCGTGTCTATTGCCATACAGCCGCCAATGCCGTAGCGCACGCACTTTGCCGTCTTTGTGCCGTCCTGCTCGCAGGTGGCATTGTTGTCGGAAACATAATCCTCAAAGAGATGCCCCAGCTTGCTGCCCGTGTCCGTTACCGTGTCTGTTGCCATACAGCCGCCTGTGCCGTAGCGCACGCACTTTGCCGTCTTGGTGCCGTCCTGTTCGCAGGTGGCGTTGTTGTCGGAAATATACGCCTGCCCTGCAAAGCTGTGGTTCAGGGCGGGGATATCCTCGTTTTTTGTGTGAGAGGAATGCCTTGTGCAGGTGTAAGTCTTAATTCCCTTTTCCGTGCAGGTGGCAGGCTTTGTCACCCTGCCGCTGTCCCACGCATGGTCTCCGGTTGGGTTTGTGATCGTTTCGCTGGGAGTTCCCGTCATGACACTGCCGGGCGCGTAATATTCGATTTTCCCGCTGGGGTTCAGCGCGCAAATATCCGGCTCGACCTCTGTGCCGTTCACCGGACCGTTTTGGTCACGTACGCCGCCATTGCCGATAGGGGCTCCCTGTCCGTCGCTGTCTGCCTTGCCGCCCCGCACCTTCAGCTTCGCATCGCCGGAAACCGTGACGTCTCCGCTGTCGCGTGCATCAAGGCCGCCGCCAATGCCTGCGCCGCACTTGCCTCCGGCGGCACTGACCTCGCCGCCGGAGATCGTGATGTCATTTCCATCCCGATGCATTCCGCCGCCGATACCCGCAGCGAACATGCCGCCGGTGGCAGTGACCTTGCCGCCAGAGATGGTGATGTTATTGCCATTGCCCCCACCTCCGCCGCCGATACCGGCACCGTAGTTGCCGCTATTTGCGGTGACTTCGCCGCCGGTGACAGTGATGTCGCTGCCGTTACCGTAAGCACCGCCACCGATGCCAGCACCATAATTCCCGCCCCGCGCCGTGACCTTGCCGCCGGTGATGGTGATGTCGCTGCCAGCGCCGCTGCTTCCTCCGCCGATGCCTGCGCCGTCCTGACCGCCCTTGGCGTTCAGGGAGCCGTCTTTATCCTTGTCCTGAATGGTCAGATTACCGTCGTTGTTCTTTTCCAGGCCGGCATGAGAGTGACCGCTCTTAAGCGCGTTGCTTCCGTTCAGCTCGATGTTCACATTGCCCTCGCCGGTGGTGGAAACGGCGGCCTTGCCCGCACCGCTCACGTCGATGTTCACGCCGGAGAGGGTGACGTTTGCGGTCTGATCCTTCTCCGCGTTGATAGTGACGGTGTTTCCCGTGGAGCTTCCCGTAATGACGGGGGCGTTGTCCTCCACAGCGGCTCCGCCTCCCTGGGTGACCGTCTGCCCGCCGCTCCCGGCGTTTACGATGATGTCGCCGTTGCTGATGTCCCAAGTCGCCGCCAGCGCCGACATGGGCAGGCTGACGAAAAGCAGCAGTGCAAGGAGCGTTGATACGATTATTCTTCCCTTCATGTGCAAATGCCTCCTTTGTTTTTCTGGTCGATCGCCTCGATTTCTTTTTTTTCGTATACACAGTTATACTATCAGACAATTCGGATATTTGCAAGAGCCTGTTCGGGCAAAAATCTGCTTTTGATGCTCTCGCCGTATGCCTGCCAGTTTGCTGCTGGTATGTATAGAATTGCTCCTTTGTCATTTCTGCACCTCTTTTCGTTTCCTGCCCATATCACGCCGGAAAAGGGACGTTTCGGAGAATTACTTTCAAAACTTCCTATAAAGTTCGGAAATAAAGAAAAATCTGCCTTTTTACCGTATAGTTGTCTCGATATAATCCAACTGGGGATGAAGAAAAGGACGGCGGTAATTTACCGTCGTCCTTTTCTGGTAATTCCAAATTGCAGAGTAAAACCAAGCGCAGAGCCATGGAAAAGGAAAACGCCGAAATCCTCTAGAGATTTCAGCGTTTTTCCTTATTTGGTCGGAGTGTCGGGATTCGAACCCGAGGCCTCTTGGACCCGAACCAAGCGCGATACCAAGCTTCGCCACACCCCGTTAACTCTGGTATTATAATGAATTATTTCCCCATTGTCAAGTGCCAACCGCCGCTTTTTCCGCCTGTCCGTATTTTTGTCACGCCGCGCTCATACACTTCCCCGAGGTGGTTTACATGAGTTACCGGGTAGAGTACTCTTCTTCCGGAATCAAAAGAACGCAAATCCGGCAGAGAAACGGCAGAGCCTTGCTGCTGACGGCAGTCTGCTTCCTGATTTTCCTGCTGATCGCCGGCGGATTCTGGCCGAGAGGGGCGCAGGCGCTTCGGGATATGCTTCTCCCCGGCGACAGTGCGGCGACGGCGGCCGCATGGGCGGAATTGACGCAGGAACTGCATGCCGGAACGCCGGTAGGCAGCGCGGTGGAAAACTTCTGCCGGGAAGTTTTTGCGAATGCGGGACTTTGTCCGGGTTGACGTTTCCGCTTGCCTGATGGGCGCGTTTCTGCTGCTGACGCTGCCGCTGAACTGGCTCCTGTCCGCGCTGGCAGCGGCGGCGTTCCATGAGCTGTGCCACGGGGCGGCAATACTCCTTCTTGGCGGGCGGATCTGGGGCGTTCGCATCAGCGCGGGCGGGGCGGTGATGGAGACGGAACCATTAAGCAGCGGCAAAGAGCTGGTCTGCGCTCTGGCAGGCCCCGCAGGAAGCCTGCTGCTGGTGCTTATGTTTCGGGTGTTCCCACGGGTGGCGGTCTGCGCACTGGTGCAGGCGGCTTTCAATCTGCTGCCGGTGTTCCCACTGGACGGCGGGCGGGCGCTGCGCTGCGCTCTGACGCGGTTTTGCCCAAAATGGGCAAATCGCATTGCAATCTCGGCAGAATGGGGAACAATAGGGATATTGGGCGCTCTCGCGCTGGCGGCAACCTTTTACTGGAAGCTGGGGATGCTGCCCATGACGGCGGTAACTTTGCTGGCAATCAAAGCATTCCTGCGAAAAAGACCTTGCAAACTGACACGGTTCGGGGTACAATAGGCGGAGAACATTTTAATGAGGTATCACTATGACCGAACTGATGCAGCGCATTCTCCCCACCGTGCAGAAACCGGCACGCTACACCGGCGGAGAATGGGGCGAGATCAAAAAGGATTTGAAGGACGTCCGGGTACGCGTGGCCTTCTGCTTCCCGGACACCTACGAGATCGGCATGTCCAACTTAGGAATGCGTATCCTCTACGGCGTCATGAACGGGATGGACGGCGTGTGGTGCGAGCGTGTGTTTGCCCCATGGGGAGACATGGAGCAGGCCATGCGGGACAATGTTCTGCCCCTGTGGGCGCTGGAAAGCCAGACTCCCGTCCGGGAGTTCGACATGATTGCCTTTACCATCGGCTATGAAATGGTGTACTCCAACATCTTAAATATGCTGAATCTGGCAGGCATCCCCCTTCGCTCCAAAGACAGGCAGGGACTGAAAAACATTGTGTTTGCCGGAGGCGTCTGTGCCTTCAACCCGGAGCCGCTGGCGGACTTTATCGACTTTTTTTCCTTGGGCGAGGGCGAGGACATCACCGTGGAGATTTTGCAGCTCTACGACCGGGCAAAGGCCGAGAGGTGGAGCAAGGATGCTTTTCTCCATGAAGCCGCGAAAATCCCCGGCGTGTACGTCCCCGGCTTCTACCGCCACGAATACAACGCCGACGGCACCCTCGCCGCCATCGTGCCGTTGGAGGGCGTACCTCAAACGGTGACAAAGCGCATTATCGAAGACCTGGACAGCGCCTATTTCCCCACAAAAATGATCGTTCCCTCCACGGAGATCGTCCATGACCGGGCGAATCTGGAGGTGTTCCGGGGCTGCATCCGGGGCTGCCGGTTCTGTCAGGCGGGCTTCTCCTGCCGCCCGGTACGGAAGAAAAGCCCGGAAGTGCTGTACCGTCAGGCGGTGGAGACCCTTCGCGCTTCCGGAAACAACGAGATCACCATTTCCAGCCTGTCAACCTCTGATTACCGGGGGCTGAAAGAACTGACAGACAAGCTGATCCCCTACTGCACGGAGAATAAGGTCAGCCTCTCCGTTCCCTCCCTCCGGGCGGACAATTTTTCCCGCGACCTGATGGAGCGGCTTCAGGCGGGCGGCCGGAAAAGCAGCCTGACCTTCGCCCCGGAGGCGGGAACCCAGCGCCTGCGTGACGTCATCAACAAGAATCTGACCGAGGACGAAATTCTGACAACCTGCGCCAACGCCTTTTCCGGCGGCTGGAACAATGTCAAGCTCTATTTCATGCTGGGTCTGCCCACAGAAACGGACGAGGACGTGCTCGGCATCGCGGAGCTGGTGTACAAGGTGATCCTGACGTGGAAGGAACACGCCGTGAACAAGAAACGGGGCCTTCGCGTTCACGTCGCCACGGCGTACTTTGTCCCCAAGCCCCACACGCCCTTCCAGTGGGAAAAGCAGATCACGCCCCAGGAATACCTGCGCCGCTGTCATCTGCTGAAATCTCACTTCTATTCCAAGTCCATCGAATACGACTACCATGCGCCGGATTTAAGCCAGCTGGAGGCGGTCTTTGCCCGGGGCGACCGCCGCTTGGGCGCCGTGATCGAGGAAGCCGTGAAAAACGGCGCACGTCTGGATGGTTGGGATGAGTACTTTGACTACGACAAATGGCAGGACGCCTTCCGGAAATGCGGCGTGGACGAAGCCTTTTACACCGTCCGGGGCTATGGCGAGGACGAGCTGCTGCCCTGGGACACCATCGACGTGGGCGTGACGAAAAAATTCCTCAAGCTGGAACGGAAACGCGCCTACGAAGCGAAAATCACCCCGGACTGCCGCCACGGCTGTGCGGGCTGCGGCGCGGAAAGACTGCTGCAGGAGGTGACGTGCGATGCTTAGAGCGCTGTTTCAGAAAACGGGCAACGCCGTGTATATCTCCCACCTCGACCTGATGCGGCTGTTCCAGCGGGCGTTCAAGCGGGCGGAACTGCCTCTGACCCACACCCAGGGCTTCAACCCCCGCCCCTCAGTGTCCATCGCCCTGCCCCTGAGCCTGGGCGTGGAGAGTCAGTGTGAGCTGCTGGATTTTGAGCTGGAAACGGATGCATTTTCAAACGAAGAAATCTGCACCCGGCTGAATCAGGCGCTTGTGGAGGGCGTACACGTTCTCTCGGTGTACTCCGGCGGCGGGAAAATCAAGAATCTGGCGTATCTCGACTGCGCCGTGCTGTTGGAATACGACGCAGGCGTACCGCAGAACGCGGCGGAGCAGATCGAAGCCCTGTTTTCCCGTGAGGAAGTGACCGTGGAAAAAAAGGGTAAAAAAGGCGTTGTGGAGCAGAACATCATCCCCATGATACGAAAGATTTCTGCCGCACCGGTATCGGGCAACGTTGTAAAGCTTGAGGCGCGGGTCTGCTGCCAGAATCCATCCCTGAATCCCATGCTGCTGGGCGCCGCCGTAAACAAATACCTCCCCGACCTCGCGCCGGATTTTATCCGGTACAGCCGGGTGGAAATCTATGATACCAACGAAACCATTTTCAGATAAGGAGTAACGTCAAATGGAAGAATACATTCTGGAAGAATGCCCCATCTGCCGGGGCGCGGGTCTGCTCATGCACGAAGGCGGCTGGAACGTACAGGTGGAGTGCGCGGATTGCAGCGCCCATACCGTGTATGTGGAGTACGAGGACGAGGACGAGAAGGCCGAAGCCGAGCGGAAGGTCATCCATCTGTGGAACATCGGCAAGGTGATCACCAGTGAGCGCGGCGAGTGAGACTGCGGCGCTCCTGCGCCGCCGGATCGCACAGGTCAGTGAGTTTGCCCCCGGCTCCATTGGGGACATGCTGCATTTTGAACTGCTGGACTGCGACCCGGAAGCGGGGGACTATTTGCTCTCCTGCCGGACGGAAACATGGATGCGCAACCCCGCGGGGACGCTTCACGGCGGTCTCGGCGCGACGGTGCTGGATCAGGCGATGGGACTGATCCCCTACTGCCTGAAAACGGAAGCCGGGATTGCGCCCACCGTGCAGCTCAGCGTGAACTACCATCGCCCTCTGAATCCGGGGGCAGAGGTGGTAATCAAGGTGCATGTGATCTCTGTATCCAGAAGCCTGATAACCCTGTCGGCAGAGGCCCGGTCAAAGGAAAACCCGGAAAAACTGTGCCTGTCCGGCACGGGGCTGTACCTCTGGAAACCGGCGCAATGAGGTCGCTCAGATGCCGCCGCGAAAAAATAATAAAAAAAGGAAAAATAATGGTTGCATTTTTCGAGAAGGTGTGCTAATATATTCAGGCAGTCGAGAGACGCAATCAAAAATCCGGGTGTGGCGAAGTTTGGTATCGCGCTTGAATGGGGTTCAAGAGGCCTCGAGTTCGAATCTCGACACTCGGACCAGAATGCCGTGAAATTTGTATGAATTTCACGGCATTTTTCCATCTTTTCCAATCTATCCCAAAAGCGCAGAAGTCGAATTCTGACTTCTGCGCTTTATTTTTTGATGTGTCCCGTCCGGCGCTGCCTTAAATACCGGGCAGCTTCCGGTTATTGTTTATTTTCCGTCCCATACAGCCCGCAGTTGTGCAGGAAAGCAAGAACCAGCCTTTCATACTCCGTCCGCGCCATAACGATAGACCGGGCGTGGTCTGCATTCTCGAAAAGATGCAGCTCGCTGTTGGGATTTACGCAGGCTTTGTGCAGCATTTCACTGTGGGTATACGGAATTAAATTGTCGCTTTTTCCGTGCATCAGGCAGATCGGTACGTTTTTTCCTTGCACCGCCGCAATCGGGCAGACGGATTCGACGTCGTAGTCGTATTTTCGCTTCGCGCGGCGGCGCAGAATCGGCCAGATCATGCCAATGGGAATGTGCAGATTGCGCTTTAACCACTGGGCAAAAAGCAGCTTGCTGTCCGCGAAGGGACAGTCCGCGATCACAAAATCCGGCGTCTCGTACTTGAGCGTCAGAAGCGCGGTGGCCGCGCCCATGGATTCGCCGTGCAGGCCGATGACGCAGTCCTGACCGAATATCTGCCTGACATAGGCGATGACGGCGGCCACGTCCCGCGCTTCGTTCTGCCCAAGGGTGCAGAAGTCTCCCGTGGATTCACCGAAATAGCGCTCGTCAAAAATCACGGTGCTGAACCCGGCACGGTAGAAAATATCCGCATATTTGAGGTCGGAATACCGGTTTACGGTGTGTCCATGGCAGATGACCGCCACCTTGCGGGGCGTTCCGGAGTCGGCCGGATTCATCATGTACTCGCCGGAGATGTCCGCGCCCGCACAGTGGAGGACGAAGGGCGTCCGCTGCCATTTTGTTTCATATGCTTCGATGCAGTCGGAAAAGCCATTTGTCGTTTCCAGCGCTTTGACGTAATCGACGTCGTAGCGCACCGGATTTACGACCATCTGAAGACACTTTTCCGCAATCAGCGCCGAAATAGCGAAAACTGCCAGCAAAAGCAGCGCCGCGATCATGCACCAAATCAACGTACCGGCTCCTTTGCTTCCCGCGCCCGGCGCTGCCGTGCGGCGAAGAACAGCGGCACAAAGGTCGCCAGAACCAGCAGTGTGGAGATCAAAAACAGGACGTGAGTGGGAAGATACGCTGCAAATCCGTTGGAATCCAGAATCTGTCCGTTGTTTTTGATGATGGGATTGGCAATGAACGGCGATACGATCCACGGAATGAGGACGAAGAAAACGATGCGGAAGCCCTCAAACTGCCCCTTGGACTCCTCTGGGAAAAGCTGCTTCATCCAGACGGAAGTCACCTGCATGAACATGATATAGCCGCATCCGAAGAAGAACAGGCCGATCAGCAGCGACCAGTTCCAGATGGTGCTGGGGTCAACGTTTTCCGGACGCCCAAAGAGACCAACGATCCCCACGCCGACAAAGCTGAGTAAGACAGCGATGGACGTGGCGAGGACAAATTTGTTTTTGCTCAGGATCTTGGAGGCGGGGACGACCGAAAGCATACCGACGATCAGAGCGATGCCCTGAATGATTCCGATGCTGTCGGCGCGGAATCCCAGATAATAGATCATGTAATTTCCGATATGGGGATAGTACACGTTGAAGGCGATGAAATACACGGTCAGCACAAGGAAAACCCAGACAAGCTCTTTCATTTTGATCAGCTCACGGAAATTGAACGCGCTGAAAAGCTGCTTTCCGAAGCTGCCGTTTTTGCTGGGTCTGAGCTGCGGGGCGTCCTTCATAAAGAGGATCGCCGCGATTCCGAACAGAATTACGAAACCGCCCATGACCACGAACAGGCGCATATAATTGTCGCTGCCGCCGATGAGCATACCGCCGACCACCGTGCCGACGATGGTGCCGATGATGGGCTGGGTGGCAAGGGCGGCTCCGATGGAACCCCGGTTCTGCTCGGTCATCATGTCGTTCAGCCATGCGTTGTAGCCCGCGTCATTGCCCATGGAGCCGAAGAAGGACATCAGCGCGTCGGCACAGACAACAGCCGTCGCCGCGAGCATCAGAACCTGGGCGGAACTCGCAGGCTGGCCGCCGGTGATCCATTCCGTTGTGCCGAACAGAATTGTGAAGATGCCCCAGAGAATGTATCCGATACCGATGAAATTTTTCCGCTTGCCCTTCCGGTCGGACAGCGTTCCGAACAGGAAGGTTGCAATGGTGGTGGCGATGGCCGAAATGGCGACCATCCACGAAATGATGGTGGGGTCCTTGGCGATTTTGGCGTATACGAAGGTATTGAACCATTGGTTTTCGATGTTCCAGCATAACTGTCCCACAAGGCCAAGACCCCAGACAAGTACCCAGAAGCGGATGTCCCGTGTGCGTTTTTTCTCCATTTCGGATTGCCCCTTTTCGTTTGTATGTGGGTTTATTGTATTTTATAAAAGTAAGGTTGTCAATAGCTTCCTTTTTGGGCAGAATGACGTTTCTGCTTTCTACAGAATCGGGACAAAAAACGCCGGAATCACGGGGATTCCGGCGTTTTCGTCGATTTATGTAGAAGAAGCGCAGCCGGCAGGGGATTCATCCAGCTGCCTGACCGTAATGGAGGATACCCTGTGGGCGTCCAGCTCGGAAACCGTGATCTCCAGATGCTTCGTGGTGAAGGACTCACCCTTGACCGGCACCTTGTTCAGCTGCTCCATGACCCAGCCGCCTACGGAGACGCTGTCGGATTTCAGTTCCACGTCAAAGAACTCCATGAAGTCCTCCAGACTGACGGAACAATCGACCCGGTAGAGGTTTTCACCCAGCTTTTCAAAATCCTCCTCAACTTCGTCGTGTTCATCCCAGATCTCACCTACCAGCTCTTCCAGAATGTCCTCCATCGTAACGATTCCCAGCGTGCCGCCGAAATCATCGACCACGACCGCAATGTGGGATTTCTGGTGCTGGAGCATCTTCAGAATGTCCCGGATTTTGGTATGCTGGTAGACGAACAACGGCTCCGTCATGATCTGGGCGATGGGCTGATCGGTCATTTTGCCGTTGATATAGAAATCCTTCTGATGGAGAACGCCCACGACCTGATCAATGGTATCCCGGTAGACAAGCAGCCGGGAGAACCGGGACTGGGTAAAGGCTTTTGCGATTTCCTCGTGGCTCTCGTTGATGCCCACGGCTTCCAGCTCGATCCGGTGGGTCAGAATCTCCGCCGCCGTCAGGTCGCCGAACTCCAGAGCGTTTCGCAGAAGCTCGCCCTCGTTCTCGTCAATGCCGCCGTCATGCTCCACGTCCTCCATGAAAAGAAGCAATTCCTCATGGGACATTTTGGCGCTGCCGTCTGTCTTGATGAAGCGGGAGATGAACTTTTTGCACTGGGTAAAGAGGAAATTCAGGGGCGTCAGCACCCAGATCCACAGGCGGATGAACGGCGCACTGAACATGGCAAAACGCTCCGGGGCGTCCTTTGCGATGCTCTTGGGGGTGATCTCGCCAAAGAGCAGGACGACGAGGGTCACGACCACGGTGGAGATCGTCGCGCCCACGTCGCCGTAAAGCTCGACGAACAAAAGCGTACCGACGGATGCTATGGTAATGTTTACGATGTTATTGCCAATCAGAATGGTAGAGATCAGCCGGTCGTAATTCTCGGCAAGCTTAAGGGCAAGCGCCGCCCGTTTGTTTCCGTTGTCGGCGAGAACCTTCAGCCTGGTTTTGTTCAAAGAAGAGAATGCCGTTTCCGTTGCGCTGAAATAGGCAGACATGGCAAGACAGACTGCCATTGCGAAAATGCTTCCAATGTGATTCATACAAAACTCCTTTTTCTGTTCATATATTGTCGGACAAGATCACACGCCTATACTCTGTATCGCAGGAGCGGGCGAAGATGTGCCATATAGGAACAGGGAATGCAGGAGTAATTGTCAGCACCGTCGCTGCTGTCGGATTCCACGGTCTTTCCTCCTTCCGTTATCATGAAATGAACCGCATAGGTTTGCCGTTCATTATAGCATGGTTATGGCTAGGATTTGGTAAAGAAATTTACAGCGACGCGGAATGCGACGATAAAATGGGAAATGGTGGGGAATAATGGCGGTCGCCCATAAAAAAGGATATGAAAAAGTTTCTCTTATAAAGAAAGATCGTTTGGCTGTACACGCCGTCTTCCGGAATTTGGGATATTTGAATATTGACAAAATCGGTCTTTGCGTGTAGAATGACGACAACCGAATAGAAAAGCGATGACGAAGACGGATTTGATCGTACAGCCGATAGAGAGCCGGGGAGGGTGGAAGCCCGGTTGACTGCCTTCAAAATCCCATCCCTTCCGAGCCGGAGTTCCCCAAAGCAATGCAAGTAGGGTCTCCCGCGTGGACTGCGTGAGTGTCTAGGGCTTGTTGGAGCCTGAAAGAGGTGCGCTTGTGCGTGCAATTTGAGTGGTACCGCGGGTATTTTATGACTCGTCTCAAAGAAATTTGAGACGAGTCATTTTTATATTCAATTCAAAAAAAGAGGTACGGGAAATGAAACTGAGTAAAAAGAGTCTGCTGGTGGTCAGTGTTATGCTGTTTGCCCTGTTTTTTGGGGCGGGCAACCTGATTTTTCCGCCGTTTCTGGGACAGAACGCCGGGGAGAATACCCTTCCGGCCATGATCGGGTTCCTCGCGACGGCGGTGGTGCTGCCGGTGCTTGGCGTGGTGGTGGTCGCGCGGTTCGATGGGCTGGAAAAGCTGGGAAAACAGGTGGGGGCGCGGTTCGCGCTGGTGTTTACCGTGCTGATCTACCTGTCCATTGGGCCGGGACTGGGAATTCCCAGAGCCGCTTCCGTTCCCTTTGAAATGGCGGTGGCGCCCTATCTGCCGGAGGGGAGCAATCCGGCGCTGTGGATGGCGGCCTATTCTTTGGGCTTCTTTCTGATCGCCCTGTGGCTGTGCCTGAATCCCGGAAAGCTGGTTGACCGCATCGGCCGGGGGCTGACCCCGGCGCTGCTGGCGCTTCTGACGCTGCTGTTCGTCAGCTTCCTGTTCCGGGGAGAGACCAGCGTCGCGGCGGCACAGGGGGGCTATCAGGAGGCGGCGCTGCTCAAGGGCTTCACCGAGGGCTACAATACCATGGATACCATTGCCGCCCTGAATTTCGGGCTGGTGATCTCCACGACCCTGGGGACCTTCGGCCTGACGGAGAAGAAAGACAAAATGCGCTATACGATTCTGGCGGGGGTGCTGGCCGGGACGATTCTGGCGGTGGTGTATGCCATGCTGTCCTACATGGGCATGTGCAGCTCCGGCGTTTACCCGGTTCAGGAAAACGGCGCGTGGACGCTGCGGTGCATCGTCTATCAGGTGTTTGGCGGCACCGGGGCAGTGCTGCTGGCGGCCATCTTCACGCTGGCCTGCCTGACCACCTGCGTAGGCCTGATCAACTCCATTTCTCAGTATTTCTCCACCCTTTTCCGGAAAATCTCCTATCGGGCGTGGGTGTATATCATTACGTTTTTCTCGTTCCTCGTGTGCAATCTGGGGCTGAGCATGATCCTGAGCATTTCCATCCCCATCCTGAACGCCATTTATCCCGTATCCATTGTGCTGATCCTGCTGGGACTGAGTCACGATCTGTGGAAGGGAAATCGGTTTGCCTATCCCATGACGGTGGCGGGAACCGCCGCGGTCAGCATCGCTTTTGCGCTGGGCGACGCGGGGTTGCCGCTGGGCGTTCTGGGGCAGCTGCTGCACAGGCTGCCGCTGTACCGGCTGGGCTTCGGCTGGGTCTGTGTGGCGGCGGGAATGCTGCTGCTCAGCTTCGGGGTGAACGCTCTGCTCCGCAGGGCACACGCGGCGGAGGAATGCGTGACCCAATGACCGCCGGAGTTGACAGGGAAGGGAACAGGTGCTACAATGGTCGCAATCTACAGAAATGAGGTATGAGAAAATGAAAAAATGGATCGCGCTGCTTCTGGCGGCGGTACTGTGCCTGTCTCTTTCCGCCTGCGGCGAAAAGACTTCTCCGGAGGAAGAGATGCTGATGACACCGGCGACGATCGATCCGCCCGCGAAAATCGAAACGAAGCCGGTGAACGAGACCATTGAGATCACCATGGACAACTGGCAGGATTATTTTGAGGAATACGACGAAGACGTATGGGAGCTGGACGCCTTTCAGGAGCTGGATAAGCTTACCAACTGTGCCTATCTTGTCCTGAAAGACGAATACGCAAGCCGGTTGGTGGAAGAAAAAAGCTCTGTCACCTTTGAGATCAAATGTTTCCTGGACGAATATCACATCACGGCCGACGTGGAAAACAGAACGTGGCAAAGAGAGTTCGTCAAGGCGGACGAGACCCGCAGCCCCGTCACGGAGGAGAGAAATTGCTATTCGCTCTCCAGGCTCAAAGGGCGGGATGCCTACGGTGCCGATGTATATAACAGAGCCGTCCTGAACAAAAACGTTATGACCGGTGCGGCGGAGGGAGATTTTCACTGCCTGACCTCTTACGAAATTCTTCGGGTGACGGGGACGCTGGCTCTTATGTAAGGACAGTGTACTTTCCGCAAATCAGCCTTGACATTGCCCCTGTGCGGTTGTATGATTCCCACAGATACAAAGAAAGGAGTCTTTCTTATGCCAAAATGGTTGGATAACGCTGTATTTTACGAAATTTACCCCCAGTCGTTCCTTGATACCAATGCTGACGGTATCGGCGATTTTCAGGGGATCATCAACAAGCTGGACTATATCCGGGGGCTGGGCTGCAACGCGCTGTGGATCAATCCCTGCTTCCTGTCGCCCTTCGGCGACGCGGGGTACGATGTGGCGGATTATTACCGCGTCGCGCCCCGGTACGGCACGAACGAGGATTTGAAGCGCCTGTTTGCCGAGGCGCACAAGCGGGAAATGCACGTGCTGCTGGATCTGGTGCCGGGGCATACCTCCGTGGAACACGAGTGGTTCCGGGAATCCATGAAGGCGGAGCGGAACGCCTACACCGACCGCTATGTGTGGACGGACAGCGTCTGGGAAGCGCCGGAAAATATGGGCTGTCTGCGGGGTATTTCCCAGCGGGACGGCTCCTGCGCCATCAATTTCTTCACCTGCCAGCCCGCGCTGAATTACGGCTACTACAACCGCACCCGCCCGTGGCAGCAGTCTCCCGACGACGAAGGCCCCAAGGCCACGCTGAACGCCATGGTGGACGTGATGCGCTTCTGGCTGGGACTGGGATGCGACGGCTTCCGGGTGGATATGGCGGCCAGTCTGGTGAAAAACGACCCGGACAGCCTGGGCACCATCGCTCTGTGGCAAAAAGTCCGCGCGTTTCTGGATGCGGAATTCCCGGAAGCGGCCATGGTCTCCGAGTGGGGCGAGCCGGAAAAGTCCCTGCGCGGGGGGTTCCATATGGACTTTCTGCTCCACTTCGGCCCCTCCCATTACAACGACCTGTTCCGGTGCGAGGAGCCTTATTTCTCCGACCGGGGCGTGGGCGACGCGTCGGCCTTCGTGGAAAAGTATCTGGAGAGCCGGGGGCGGGCAGGGAAGGACGGCCTGATCTGTATTCCCTCCGGCAACCACGACATGACCCGCCTCGCAAAGCACGTGGAGGGGGACGAGAAGAAGTTGGCGTTTGCCTTCCTGCTGACCATGCCCGGCGCGCCGTTCATTTACTACGGCGACGAGATTGGTATGCGCTATGTGGAAGGGCTGACCAGCGTGGAGGGCGGCTATGAGCGCACCGGCGCCCGCAGTCCCATGCAGTGGGATAACGGGGTGAACGCGGGCTTCAGCGCCGCGCCTACGGACAAGATTTACATTCGGCAGGACCCCGCGTCCGACCGTCCCACGGTTGCTGGGCAGCTGGATGATGGGGAGTCTCTGCTGAATCACGTTCGCCGCCTGATCGAACTGCGGCAGGCGCACAGCGCCCTGCAAAGCCGGAGCGGGATCACCTTCGTCAGCGACGGCGCGCCGAAGCAGCCGCTGGTCTACAAGCGCGGAAACGACGAGGAAACGCTGCTGGTCGCCATCAATCCCTACCGGGAGGAAGTGCCCTTCCGGCTTGACGGGACGCTGGGCGGCGCGCTGTACACCTTCGGCGGCGAGGCCGCGCAGAAGGGAGAGACGGTCACGCTGCCCCCGGTAAGCGCGGGCGTCTACGGGCTTAAATGAATTTCACTGCCCCGCCGAAAACCGGCGGGGCAGGAATTCCCGGAAAAGGGAAATTTACGCTTGACAAATCGGGTTTCCTGTAGTATTATAACCGGGCTGGACAGATAGCACCGTGATGGAGAAGTCGCGTAGCTGGCCGAGCGCGCACGATTGGAAATCGTGTATACCCCAAAAGGGTATCGAGGGTTCAAATCCCTCCTTCTCCGCCATATTAACGAAACGGTATAGATGCGTCTGGCGAAAAGTCAGGCGCATCAACCGTTTCCGGGCTTTTTCAAGCCCGGATTTCTTCTCTCAAACCATAGATGCAAATCGCTGTTTCAGGGCGTCTGCCCCGATTCGAACCGGGCGTTTTCCTGTTTCATGCAGATGCGTTCAGCCAGCGCCCTTTTTCAGCGGCGTTTTTCCCGGATGGCAGCAGCATTTTCTCAAAAAAGAATCATAAAGATTTGAGCGTCGTTTTGTTGGTCCTGACGGACCAATGGAGCGGCGCCCTTTTTCATTTCAAAAAGGGCGCTGGTATTCCTGCCCGTAGTAGGCGGTCTTTTCCGCCAGCTGCGCCTCAGTCATAAAGGCAAAGCCCAGAACATTGGCGTTGGCGCCCACGCTGCAAACGGCATAGGACAGGATGGCGGCAGAGGTGCTGGCATACCGCTTTGCCTTCAGAATAAATTCGGCGATGAGCGCGCAAAGAGTGCCTGCAATGAGGCTGTAAATGCCGACGCCTGCCAGTGTGAGGATCGCGCCGTAGATGATGTAGGTGATGAGCACCATGCCGAACTTTTTGATTTTGGAAAAGTAGAGCATCATGGGGATGCCCAGTACCAGAGAGCTGGCAAAGGGAATCATCATGTTTACCAGCGGGATAAAGCCCATAGCCGCCGCGATGAGAAGATTGAGGATGAAATATACGGCGGTAAAAATGCCGATGCTGATCAGATCCTTTCCGTTCAGCTTGCTTTTATCTTTTGTGTTCATGTAAATACCTCCTGATTTGTGCTCTGACCTTCCAGACCAGACTCTCGCTTTGCAATGTGTATAGCTTGTAATAAAGACCCTTTTGCTCCATCAGCGTCTCGTGGGTGCCTTCCTCCGCCACGCTGCCGCTATCCAATACCACGATCTTGTCGCAGCCGGCTACCGTGCGGAGCTTGTGGGCAATAATGAGGACAGTCTTATTCTGAATGAGCCGCCCGATGGCCTGCTGAATCTTCGTTTCATTCTCCGGATCAATGCTGGCCGTGCTCTCATCCAGCAGAATGACAGGGGCATTTTTCAGAAACGCCCGGGCGATAGAAAGCCGCTGCCGTTCGCCGCCGGAGAGGGTCTTACCATTTTCGCCGATAACGGTTTGGTATTCGTCCGGGAGACGGTGAATAAATTCGTCACAGGCTGCCAGCTTGGCGGCGGCGTAGACCTCTTCCTCTGTGGCGTCCTCCCGTCCGATTTTGATGTTGTTGTAAATGGAGTCGTTAAACAGCACCACATCCTGAAACACAATGGAATAGTTTTTCAGCAGCTCCTCCGGCGCGATTTGCCGAAGGTCAACGCCGCCAAGGGATACCGAACCGCTCTGCACATCCCAGAACCGTGCAGCAAGCCGTGCCAGCGTGCTTTTTCCGGAGCCGGACGGCCCCACCAGCGCAGTAATCTCACCCTGCTTCGCCGTGAAGGACACATCGTGCAGAACTTCCTCGTGGTTGTAGGCAAAGCGGACATGGTCGAAGCGAATGTCGAAGCGATCCACCGTAATGTCCTCGCTGCCGCCCTGCTCCGGTTTGGCCAGCAATGCCGAAACACGCCCTGCCCCGACCAGCGACGCGATAAAGTCGCCGAGATGTTCGCAGGCGCTGGTCAGCGGTTCGTAGATTCGGACGGCAGCATAGAGGAAGATCAGAAACTTAAACAGCGTAATCTCCCTGGCGGCCAGCATCCCAGAACCGAACAGGATCACAAGGCCAAGCCCCACGCGCATCACATTATACGAGATGGAAATAGACAGTCCCGCCAGCAGTTCATACAGCACAAGACCGGGAATGATATGCTTTACCTTTTTGCAGAGTCCCTGCTGATAATCGCCCATGGCCTCAGTGGTGCGCAGCAGCTTGATGTTCTCCAGATACTCCTGCAGGCCCGCACTGACATCCAGCTTTTTTCTCCGATTTTTCTTGTTCGTTCCCTCGGAGATTTTTCGAGACAGCGCCATCACGAGAAGCACCATCGGCATACATACCGCCAGATACAGCGCGAGCCGCCAGTCATAGATAAACAGCACAACCAATGCGACGATACCCGTTAGAATGCCGCCGATGAGCTCTGCTGCACTCTGGGAGAGGACATGAGACATCGTCTGCACATCATCCATAATGATACCGGTGACATCGCTGAGATCGCGCAGCCCGAAAAAGGACAGCGGCAGCCGCCGCAGCTTATCCGCCAGTTCCATACGGAGCTTGTATTCCTCCTGCCCTGAGGTCAGATACTCCTTGTGATAGGCGACCTTGTAAGTGAGAAACATCACGGTGAGAATGACAAGAAGTGCCGCAGCATAGGGCAGTACCCGGATATGACCGGCTTCTCTCCGCGCAATGTGCGCCGGATGCGGGATTTCTGGCAGTTGTACAGCGGCACGCCGGAACTGCTTGGCGAAGCGCTTCACTTGAATTGGACACAGAACGTTGTGATCATGGAGGCAGAGCTGCCCGCAGAGGAGCGCCGCTGGTACATCCGGCAGGCTACAGCACGGAATCTATCCAAGGCGGAGCTTCTGCGAATGATCGAGGATTCTGCGTATCTGGAAAGTGTTCTCGACGAAAAGGTCGATGTGTGGTATAATGAGGGCAACGATGAGATTTCGGAGAGAACGCAGTATGAAGAGGATCCTGTTTATCTGTCATGGCAATATCTGCCGCAGCCCCATGGCCGAGTTCGTGATGAAGGACTTGGTAAAAAAGGCGGGACTGGCATCGCAATTTCATATCGAATCAGCGGCTACCAGTCGGGAGGAGATCGGCAACCCAGTCTATCCTCCGGCACGGCGCAAGCTGGCCGAGCATGGGATCTCCTGCGAAGGCCATGCCGCACGGCAGTTGACAAATCGGGATTACGACGAATACGATCTCCTGATCGGCATGGACCAGGCCAACCTCCGGGATATGTACCGTATCTGCGGCGGCGACTATGTCGGCAAGATGTCCCTCCTGATGGATCACACCGCCCATCCCGGCAATGTGGCAGACCCATGGTACACCGAGGACTTCGAGGCGACCTGGCAGGATGTGCTGGATGGCTGCCAAGGACTTTTGAAAGAATTCATGACAGAACGAGGTGATTCAAATGGCACAAAACGATAATATCCAACTGTTCGAAGACAAGCGTATTCGAACCGCATGGGATGAGGAAAAGGAAGAATGGTACTTTTCCGTCGTTGATGTGGTAGCTGTGCTGACTGATCAGCCAGATTATCAGGCAGCTCGTAACTACTGGAAGGTAACGAAGAAACGCCTGAAGGATGAGGGAAATGAAACGGTTACAGCTTGTAACCAGTTGAAAATGACCGCTTCGGATGGCAAAAAACGATTGACTGATGTAGCCGATACCGAGCAGCTTCTCCGAATCATCCAGTCTATTCCTTCCCCGAAGGCAGAACCGTTCAAGTTGTGGCTGGCACAGGTCGGTCGAGAGCGTATCGAGGAGACCATCGACCCAGAGCTGACCATTGACCGCGCTCTGGAAACCTATCTCAAGAAGGGTTACAGCCGTGAGTGGATCAATCAGCGGCTGCAGGCCATTCAAGTCCGCAAGGAACTGACGGATGAATGGGATGCCCGCGGTGTGCAGAAGGGCGTGGAGTACGCCATCCTCACGGACGAGATTTCCCGCGCATGGTCTGGCATGTCCACCCGGCAGTACAAAAATCTGAAGGGCTTGAAAAAGGAAAACCTTCGTGATAACATGACTACGCTGGAACTGGTACTGAATATGCTGGCGGAGGCCACTACCACTCAGTTTTCAAGAGATCGCAAACCAACGACCTTCCAAGAGAATTTGGCAGTTGCCAAGGCGGGCGGTCAGGTGGCTGGACGAACCAGAAAAGACATTGAGTCCCAGTCAGACACGCCGGTCATTACTGCTAAGAATGCCGCACAGCTTAATCAGGTAGTGACAGATCTGCTGGAAGGAGCAGTCTCTGACACAACTGAAGAATCAAAAGACAAGTGAGTTCTGTGCATCAAGTTTTTCTTGCTGTCATACGACGTTTTTTTAAAGCAAATTTCAAAAAATCTATAGTGTTGAGTTATGACATCTTGAGTGACCAAAATAGATACACTCACCTGAAACCCCTGAGAAATCAGGGGTTTCAGCGTTTTTATGCCCTGTTTTTTCAAAGCGTGTTTTATAGATACACAAAGCCAATATAGAGCGTTAGGCAGGACTTGAACTAAATCCACAGCCTATTTCCGCCCTGTTCTAAAGAGGGCTATGCTTTTTCGGGCGCTTTTTCGCTCGCCTCCCTAAAATAATAAAATAAATATTTAGATAGTGGTTGGTATCATATTTTGACATTGAGGTCAAAAGGTGCGGTTTATGAACATTGCATCTTACTAAAAAGGCGGTGAAATACAAGAGATAGTGTGGTATAATTTAAGAAAATGCAGATGAGGTGTTTTCATGTCATACCGCCCCAACCAAAGCCAGCAGCTTTCCATATTTGACCGGAGCCTGCGCTTAACGGAGCGTGAAAGAAAATGTCTGGAGAAATCGTGGGCAAAAGTATTTTCTGATGAGATCTTTCCGGCAATTGATGAAGACCGTTTCCGCGTTCTTTACTCGGAAACAGCGTCCCGGCCAAACACTCCGGTCAATGTCATTGTCGGAGCCTTGATCATAAAAGAACTTTTCGACCTCTCGGATGACGAGGTAGTTGAAAATCTGATGCTGGATGTGCATTACCAATATGCACTGCATACGACCAGTTACGAAGAACAGCCACTGAGTGATAAAACATTGTCCCGTTTCCGCCGTCGTTGCTATGAATATGAGCGGCTCAACGGTGTGGATCTGTTTCACGACTGTGTCTGCGATCTAAGCGGGAAAATTGCGAAAATGATGGGGATCAGTTCCCGCATCAAGCGAATGGATTCTCTCATGGTAGAGGCAAATATCAGAAATTTGAGCCGTATCGAATTGCTATATACCTGTGTTGCCCGACTGGTGCAATATCACCACAAGAATCAGACCGGCGCTGATTTGGCTGGTCTTGAACATTACCTTGCCCCTGATGATCGAAATCGTGTTATCTATCACAGTCGGCATGTTGATATTGAAGTCAGAACAACAGAGATCGTCAGAGATGCAGAGAAACTACTCGGACAGTGCCAGAACCAGGATGCTTGCAGCGACATCGAGGCATATCAGCTACTGCTGCGCTGTATCGAGGAACAAACCATTTCAGAAAACGGAATACGTCGGCTACGCAATAAAGGTACAGAATCCCCCAGAGCGACATCCCTTCAGAACCCAACAGATCCGGAAGCGACTTACAGCAGGAAAGCCGGAAAGCAACATATTGGATATGCTGCAAATATCGTGGAAGTTGTCGGAGCCGATGGTTCCGTCGTTGTGGACTACCAATATGAGCAAAATACCCATTCAGACTCCCGCTTCCTCACGGATCACTTGAAGCGACTCCCAGTACAGAACGAAGAATCATTCATTGTTGTAGACGGTGCATATTCCGGTCAGAACCTCCGGGATGCCGCATTGGAGAAGAATGTACAGCTTATCAGCACAAGCCTCAAGGGGATTTCGGTCCCGAACATCTATGCAGATTTTGAAATAAGTGATGATGGGAAAGTTGTTTTGCACTGTCCTGCCGGACATGAACCGCTTCGCTGCAGATATATTTCAGCAGCTAAACAGGCGCGTGCGTATTTCTCTCATGACCTATGTGCGGGGTGTCCGCATTTGGAGCAGTGCCATCCGAAGCTCAACAAGGTTACTGGTCTGATTGCAATATCCCGTTCCGCGATAGAGAAGGCGAGACAACAACGTCATATGGCCGAGAATGATTTTCAAAACTGGAACAGGATTCGGAACGGTGTAGAGACTATCCCTTCTACTCTGCGAAACCAATATCATGTGGATGATATGCCTGTTCGCGGCAGGATACCGTGCAAGTTCTTCTTTGGCGCTAAAATTTCAGCTATTAACTTCAAGAAGCTGCTTCGGCAACGGAGGGGCTTGTATTGTCGACCTCATAATCCACTACTGGCCTGACATGGTCATTGAAAAGCATTATAAGCCCCGATCTTATTCGACTATTTTCCACCGTTGATGGAGATGGTCGCTTTTTATTTTGTTGGCATACCGATGAAAAGAGCCTTTTGACCTCAACGTCATAATATGATACCAACCAAAATTAGAGAGAGGAGGACACTGGAATGCCTGAAGTGCGACTCATCACCCCTATCACAAGACAGAGTACAAAGAAGATGCAGGTCGCAGCATACTGCCGAGTGTCTTCCAACTCCGCAGATCAGCTCAACTCTTATGCCGCACAGATCCGAGCCTACAAAAAATACATCGGAGAGCGTGACGATTGGGAACTGGTGGACATCTTCGCCGACGAAGGTCTCACCGGAATGAAAAGTGAAACCCGCGATGAATTTCAACGGATGATCCGCATGTGTGAGCTCAAGCAAATTGACCTCATCATAACGAAGTCCATCTCCCGCTTCGCACGGAACACAAAAGACGCGCTGTCCTATGTAAGAAAACTCAAGCTGTTGGGCGTGGGCGTCCAGTTCGAAAAGGAAGGCATCTCAACGCTCTCTATGGGCGACGAGATGCTTCTTAATACCTTCTCTGCTCTGGCGCAGGAGGAATCGCAGTCCATCTCCATGAACCAGCGGCTCTCTATCGTCAAGCGCATGGAACTCGGTGAGTATGTGGACAGCAACGCTCCCTACGGATATCGGCTGGTTGAGAAGATGCTGGCCGTGTATGAACCGGAAGCTGTCATCGTCCGGAATATCTTCACCCTGTACTTGCAGGGCTTCTCCACGAGCGAAATCGCAAGAGAGCTGAGCAAGCTCAACATCCCTACCAAGTCTGGAAAGGAAACATGGCGTCCGAGCCGTGTGGCATATATCTTGAGGAATGAAAGGTATATCGGCGATAGCTTCTATCAAAAAACCTATCGTGAGACGACCGTACCTTTCAATCAGCATACCAATCGTGGTCAGGAAGACCGTTTCTATGCAAAGGGGACCCACCCCAGCATCGTCGATAAGAATGTATTCGATGCTGTCCAAGCCCTTATCGAAAAGCGTAAGGATGTTTTCTCCAAAGCAACAACACAAAATATCTACCCGCTTACAAGCCGCATTCAGTGTTCTGAGTGCGGCTCTTTCTATAGGCGCAGGATCGTGTCGGGCACCGTGAAGTGGGTATGCTCCCGTCATAAAGATGACAGCACAGCTTGCAGCTCCAACTACTACAGCGAAGAACGGATCTACGACGGCTTCATCTCCATGGTAAACAAACTGCGGTTCTCGGAAGATAACATTCTCGGGCAAGTCATCAGCAGACTGGAGATGACGCTGGCAGCTATGAAGCGAAACAATATAGCTGCCCGAGATTTAAGCAAGAGCATCGCCGAGTTGAATGCAAAACTGCTTATGCTCGAACAGCTCCGCTCCAAGGGATACCTCGCCCCTGAAGTCTATCAGGCACAAGCCAATGAGATCAATGCAGAGCTGGCAAAACTCAAGGATGTCAGGCAGGAAAAGTTTAATTCGAAAGCTGCCACCATGCTGGAAGAAGTCAGGACGCTGAAGATGCTTATCTTCGAGCTGGAAGAACCCCTTGAAGCATTCGATGAGAAACTCTTTCTGGAAATTGTGAAGTCCATCCAAATCAATAAAGAGGACGAAATGTCCGTAGAACTCCTTGGCGGGCTTCGATTCAGAGAACGCATATAGGAGGCGACCATGAAAAAGATACGGTACATCCCATACGGGTACACGATGCGAAATGGCAGAACGGTCATATCGACGGAGGAAGCGGAAGTCATCCGAGATATCTTTAAGGCATATCTGAATGGCGCTTCTCTCAAAGCAATCGCGGAAGAACTGACCGGCCGCCAGATCCCATATACACAAAAGACCACCACATGGGATAAAGCCCGTATCGCAAGAATCATCGACAACGCTAAATATGTTGGGACTGAAGAATACGACCCCATCATAGATGAGGCCATATATGAAGCAGCGGTCAGCCTGAAAACGGCACGGCAGCGCAATACCTGTGAGAAGGAGAACGATGCCATCGACCTGCTCCGAGACTTCGTCCGGTGCGACAACTGCGGTCAGCCGATGAAGCGTCGCATCAGCATGAAGCACCGCATTCGAGAGAGCTGGAACTGCACCAACGATGAATGCGGCATCAGAGTCCGTATCAGCGATGCCCAACTCATCGAAACCATTACAGTCCTCATCAATCGGATCATCCTCAATGACCATCTGCTCCAGCCGAAGCCCAAGAAGCGGTATGAACCGGACACGAAGGTCACCAAGGTAGGAAACGATATCGCTCTGGAGCTGGAGCGTGACGCTCCGAATGAGGAATACATCATAGAGAAAACCATCGAGATGGCGTCGCTCATGTACGAGCAGAGTAATGCCAAGTTGAACCTCTCAGTATCGCTCGCAAGAAAAGCGGCACATATGATGGTCACGCAGGATGAATTCAATCGAGATTACTTTACCACCCTCGCCTCATACATCACGCTCGGCGAGCAAGGCAGGGTGGTACTTCATACTAAGACAGAAACGGAGGTCACGCTGGACGATGGAAGTAACGAAAGTTCCTAAGAAAATTGTCACGGTCATAGAGCCGAAACGCTCCATGACGGTAGATAAAGAAAAATACAGGCAGAAGAGAGTGGCGGCATACTGCCGAGTCTCAACAGACAGTGAAGAACAGCTCGTCTCCTACACCAATCAAAAGAAGGTGTACACTGAGATGATCGCCAGCCGCAAAGACTGGTGCTTCGCAGGTCTGTTCGCTGACGAGGGCAAATCCGGCACAAGAGCCGACAAGCGGCCTGAGTTCAACAAGATGATCAACGACTGTCTGGCCGGAAAGATCGATTACATCATTACCAAGTCCGTATCCCGCTTTGCAAGAAATACGGTGGACTGCCTCGACTATGTCCGAATGCTCAAGTCCAAAGGAATCGGCGTCTACTTCGAAGAGCAGCAGATCGATACCCTCAAGACGGATAGCGAACTGTATCTGGTCATCTATGCGGGCTTCGCACAGTCCGAATCCGAGAGCATCAGCAAGAATATCACATGGAGCGTCCGCAAGAAGTTCGAGGAAGGAACCCCGGTGTTCATGTACAAACGGTTCCTCGGCTATATAAAGGGTTCTGACGGCGAGCCGGAGATCGTACCGAGCGAAGCGGCTATCGTGGAACGCATCTTTAACCTCTACCTGGCCGGAGAGACTGTGGACAAGATATCCAAGATGATGCAGGCTGAGAACTATGATATTCCCGGCAAAACCATCAGCTTCAGCAAGGGCATGATTATGAATATGCTCTCCAACGAACGGTACTGCGGAGATGCTATCCTACAAAAATCCGTCACCATCGACTGCATCGAAAAGAAGCGGAAAAAGAACACCGGCGAGGCTCCGATGTACTATGTCCAGAACAACCATCCAGCCATCATTGACCGAGTGACCTTCAACAAGGTTCAGGAAGAACTGGCCAGGCGAAAGACGAAAACGCCAGGCTCCGCAAAGAGTTCCATCACATCTACCGGCAAGTATTCCCGGTACGCCCTGACCGATGTCCTCATCTGCGGCAGCTGCAGTACCCGCTATCGCCGTGTGACATGGTCAAGAAACGGCGTTAAGCGCATCGTGTGGCGCTGCATCAGCCGTCTGGACTACGGCAAGAAATACTGCAGCGACTCTCCCACCATTATGGAGGACAAACTACAACAAGCCATCGTCCGAGCGGTCAACAAGTTCAATGAGCAGGACAACGCTACCTACAAGGCGCTCATGAAAGCAACTATCAGCGAAGCCCTCGGTCTTGACGGAGATCCGGAAGAAGTGGATATGCTGGAGAGGAAGATCGAAGCGCTGAACAATAAGATGCTGGCACTCGTCAATGAAAGCGTCATATCAGGTGAAGGCATCGAAGCCCATGAAAGTGAATTCATGACACTGTCACAAGAAACAGAGCTCCTCAAGCAGCGCATAGCAACCATTCAGGAAAGCACAGCCAGAGATAATGGTGAACAGAACCGTCTCGAGCAGATCCAAGCCATCATCGCAGAAAGAGAGAGCAAGTGCATGGAATATGATGACTCCATCGTCCGGCAGATGGTGGAATGCATCAAGGTCTATCCCGGCGGCAGGCTGGAGATCATCTTCGGCGGCGGCTACCTTGTAGAGGAAACGGTCTGAGTACAGGAGATTGAGGGATCAGCCCTCTTTCTCTCTTTTTTTAGCGCGGATGTTTTTCTGGATCGCATCAAGAAGTGCGACCTTCTGCTCCGTTGGACATTCCAACCCCGAAATATGTGAATGGATCATCTGCGCATGGGCGGTCGCAACACGCTTGGCAAGTTCCTCCTGCCCTTGCTTGGAATTTGGAAAATGAACGATCACTTCTATATATATCCCCCTACCAGGTGATAAAGTTAGATGCATACCGGCGAAAAGGTACGCACACAATGAAGTAATGGGCAGTTTGTTACAAGTCCCTCTTTATAATGTCATTATTTATTGACAATTCAAGTTATGCCGTCTATAATAACAAGCATAATGATGTAGAGGTGGTGTACAGAATGGGGCGAAAGAGTGTTGCCGTGCTGCCGCAGACGCAAGCTATTTTGGAGCAGCTCGGGGAGCAGATCAAACTTGCCAGATTGCGGCGGCATTTGTCTGCTGAGTTAGTCGCGCAGAGAGCCGGTGTAAGCCGTGCCACAGTATGGAATGTCGAAAAGGGAAACCCCTCTGTTGCGATTGGGATCTATGCCGCAGTTCTACATGCGCTGAACAATATGGATAAAGACCTTCTGCTCGTTGCAAAGGATGACGAGCTGGGGCGTAAGCTCCAAGACCTTGAACTTACCACTCGTAAGAGAGCACCACGAAACGGAGGTGATTGACCGTGGCGTCAGAACGAAAAATAATTTATGTCTATGAAAATTTCAGATCTACAGAGCCGAACTTTCTGGGAACGCTCTTCGTGGAGAATGTTCGTGGCCGTGAGAGTTACTCGTTTGAGTATGATGCTGACTGGTTAAAAAGCAGTTCAAACTACATGTACCTCGACCCAGACCTTCAACTGTATGCCGGTCGTCAGTATCCCACTGGCGAAAAAAATGTGTTCGGCCTTTTTGCCGACTCTTCCCCTGACCGCTGGGGCCGCCTGTTGATGACGCGCAGAGAAAGAATACTGGCTGAACAGGAAGGCCGGAAGCCTCGGAAGCTCTTAGACAGTGACTTCCTAATGGGCGTCTACGATGAGACACGGATGGGAGCTATCCGCTTCAAGCTGGACAAAGATGGGCCGTTCCTTTCGGATGATTCGGAAACCCCGACACCCCCCTGGACCAGCCTGCGAACGCTGGAAGAAGCCTCCCGTCAATTTGAAAACGATGAGTCCGGTCTCGAGCAGAAATGGATCAACCAACTCATCAAGCCCGGTTCCTCGCTGGGCGGCGCTCGTCCGAAAGCCACTGTTCTGGACACGAAGGGTAATCTATGGATCGCCAAGTTCCCGTCCAAGCATGACGATGTCAATGTGGGCGCATGGGAAAAGGTCACCCATGACCTTGCAAGACTTTGCGGCTTGGATGTTCCCGAGTCCATGCTGATCGACTTCTCCAAGTACGGAAGCACCTTCCTTGTACGAAGGTTTGACCGGAATGGTGCTGCGCGGATCCATTTCGCATCCGCCATGACAATGCTCGGAAAAACGGATGGGGCATCGGCAGCGGACGGCTCCAGTTATCTTGAACTGGTGTCCTTTATCAAGTCCAACGGCGCTGCTCCCAAGAGAGATTTGACAGAGCTATGGAAGCGGATCGTGTTCAATATGGCTGTTTCCAATACGGATGACCACATGAGAAATCACGGCTTTATCCTCAAGGCGGATGGCTGGCATCTCTCACCCTTGTACGATGTAAACCCCGTCCCGGAGGGTGACGAGCTGTCCCTCTGCGTAAACGAGGACGATGCGACGATCTCCCTCGACCTTGCGCTGGAGATCGCACCGTATTGTGAGATCAGCACCAAGGACGCAACTGCTATGGCGGCGGATGTCCTGAAAACCGTCCGAGATAACTGGAATCGTCTGGCAGCGGAATGCGGATTAAGCCGAAACGCACAAGAATATATGCGGCCGGCCTTTTCGCTGGCTCTTGAAGAATAATCTAATTCATCATCAGATCTCCCTTCGAGCAAGGGAGATCTTTTTGTCGGTAAGTTATAAATCACTAAGCATGCCGCAGGGAGTCATCCCACAAGGACAGGATCGTCCGCGAGCGGCTCTTCATTCTCCTCTACAAAATCATCTTCTGCAGCTACCTTCCCGGAATGCAGCTTCGACATTCGCAAGGTGTACTTGCATTTGCGGTTGTAGGCAACAAGCATAGCTTCGGCATAGCAGAGAGATCCCGCCCCGCGCTCTTTGGCGATACGAGACAGTTGCCGAACAGACATGAAGCCGACCCTCTCCTTAAAGGTTTCGTCACGAAGCTGGTCACCGAATGCTACGATCATTCTCGCAACACCAGCCAATACATTCGCACCAAGAGAGTCGATGTCTCCCTCCCATGTACCAACGCAGAGCCGCAAAGTTCGGTCAAGCACATGGTAACCATATTTGGTGTAGATCCTCTCCAGCGTGGCAACTGCGCAGATCACGCCATATGCTTTGGTCGGTCCGATAGAAAGGGAATAGGACTCAACGAGTCGCTTAATCACAAGCTGCTGTTCATTTCCTGCTTCAATATTAGCCATGAATATCTCGTAAGGCTTCAACGGACGCACATGCTTCATCTGATTTGCAAAAATGTCCGCTTCGTTCTTGTAATCTAAGCTGTCATAAATCATGCACCAAACAGGAGTCTCTCGTGAACCGGATACCGTAGCAACGATCTCTATGGTGTGCTGTCCGTTAAAGACATAGTTGATACCATCGCGGCGGCTCACCTTAACCGGATTGATTTGGTTCAAGTCAAAATCCTCGATGGCCTTTTCAACCTGCACCTGTGACAATGGCCGCTGATACTCCTGATTGGAAACAAGGTTTTTGATAGGGATCTGCTCGAAGTGGACATTCGGGACAAATCTGCTGAAGTCTTGCATTAGTCTACCTCCCTGATATCTGAGAGCATCTCGGACACCTTCTCCTGTAGTGACAGCAGCGCCTCCTCGAGTTTGCTTTTTGCCCTCGTGGAAGCGGCATTCATATCCGCATTGTTTCTGGCTCGTTCGATGGAACTGACCCATGACGGAACAGTTAGGGTCAAACCAGCGATCTCGGCGTCCGGATCATGCTTGGGTGTAATTTTAATAAGCGGTAAAGTCTCCTGCATAGGTGCGACTGACTCCTCATCTGTGTCGGCAAATTCTTTTCGCGTATCGCTGTAACTGGTAAACGGGTGCTGTAGGTCTTCCGGTCTTGCCCCAATTCGTCTGATTTCTTCCGGTGGCATTTTCGATAGGGCCACAAGGTTCTCATGAGATATTTTGAATGTACCAGAAAGCACTTTACCAGGAAGTTCGGGATCTGCTTGTCCAACAACATCTAATGCCTTACTGTAGATCGCATACTTCTGCACAGATCCAGTAGATACATTGTATTGAACACTGAACTTCTGGGCTGTACGCCGAAAGGTCTCGCCACGCTCGCCTCTTTTTCTTCGCTTGTACTGATTGAAGCCGTTGACATTGGGAGGATGCTTACGCGCAACTTTCTCAAGCTCATATTGCTTTCCAATGAGGTAGCGTCTGGTTTCCTCTGTGATGTTTCGGCGGCCGAGTTGATTGCTGCAGATCCAGACAATCGCTTGCTCCCGGTTCTCAAATGGCATCTTCCGTACAGCATAGGGAATATGGAGTCGATTGCATATCTCGTAACGGTTATGACCGTCAATGATGATGTCATTCCATGTGACGATTGGCTCTCGGCAGCCGTCCACTGTAAGATTTACTTCGAGTTGAAGATACTCATCTTTTCGTAATGGCCGAATGAGCGTCTTGAATTCCGGGTCGATCTTCAACACTGCAAATCCCTTATCCATCGATGGGCGTTCTCCTCTCATTTTTCTTTAAGGTTTTCATGGAGAAATAGGCTACCCTGTTTGCGACATCCACCTCTCCGGTCATACGATAACTGTACTGGAAGTCGAGAGTACCGATCATGTTGACCAAAGCGCACAGTAGTGTATTGCTGTAGAACTCAATGGAATAATGGCGTGGCGTCTGAACCAACTTCACTCTGTTAGCGGTGCCGCCATCGAGTGGTTTATCTGAGCCAAGTACCGCAATAAACATTTCCTCTGGATTGACCAGAAATTGAACATATCGCGGATTCCCCATTTTGTTCAGGGTAGATTTATGTATGCGAAAGCGATTCCACTTTAAGTCAATGGTCATGATCGCGCTGTTTTCCGTACTACCCATTTACACACCCCCCCTGCACAGGTGCCTCTGGTTGATATGCGGCCTGAACTGGTGTGACACTTTCCTCAGAAGTCGTTGAGGACACTGTGTTATCCTTGATCCCATAAATCGCGTATCCGTCAAAGATATTGATCTGCAGAGATTTCTGGTGTTCACGATAAGGAAGTCCGAACTGATCCTTCCAACCGGATGGGAATACAGGGGTTCGCGCCGTCTTGGGCTTGCCCCCGTCCTTTGCAATGCGCTGATAGATCTCCGAAGCATTCAAATCGAATGCAATCAGATACTCGCCGTTGGCGTGAATGACCTTGCCAAGCAGTTTGTACCTGTAATCAATATTCCAGTTCATCAGCTCAAAGAGTTTTGCAAAGAAGAACTTACCCGTTACCTGCCGAGGTCTCCGTCTCCCACCAGAGATGTTACACCAGGCGAATGCATCTCGCTCTGACTCGGCGCATGGACGCAGCGCAAGAATGCGTGACTCCTGATTGATCAAGAGCTGAGCGCAGTCCGCACGGGGAAACTTGTTCAAGCAGGCAGTATTGACATAGACTTTGTAATTGTTGAAGGTGATAGACGGCTCGAAGGTATGAGCAAAGAACTCCCTGCGAACCACCTGATACCCTTCAAAATCAAAGTCATCACTAAGCTCGATCACATCTCCCGGCGCCGATGCGTCGATAGTCATTGGCGTGTCCGCGTCCTCCACAAAGGTGATGGTAGTTTCATCATCGACATTGCCGGACTGAATATCCTGCAGCATCGGTGAGATGAAAGAAACCTGATTTTCTACTTCCATTCTGCTCTCCTTTCATTCCTCTCTGACAAGCTCCAGTGTATCTCCAATCTGGCGTAGGCTCATGCTGAGATAGCGACAAAGCCGTCTGAGTTGCTCCGCATTATACTCTGCCATGATTCCATCCTGCTCGGCTTCCGACAGATCAGAAAAGCATCTGTTGACATGCTTGCCATCACGGACTACGCGGTAATACACGCCATCAAGATTCCGAAAGACCGGGATATCGGATTTTTCAGGCATCGAAGTTCACCCCTTCCAACTGCTTTATGGGCGCTAATTGTTCGGCGATAAAACGCTGCATCTCATCGTACTTGGTGACTTGAAGTTTTTCGCCGGTTTCAAAGAGTTGACCTTCCAGCCAGAGCTTCCAAGCATCTTCACTTTGTGATTCCAACAAAGATGAGGTAAGCCGGTGGGCATAGAAGTCGCTGCCAAATCTGTCAGCCAGTTTCTTAGGGACTGCTCGGACACACTTTCCTGATACGGAAAGAGGTGAAAGGCTGTTACTTCCATTGGCGGGAGAATCTGTTCCCGTCATAAGATAGGATTGGATAAATATCTCAGGTTCACTCAGATCAAATAAGAATAACGAATCCCCCTCGTTTTGGAGGAGCCTACCATAAGCCTTGAACTTATAAGCAGTTTCCCAATCGAGCAGTTCAAACAGGGTTTCCCCAAACGCGGAACACGGGATCTCCTTGGCGTAGTATTTTCCATCGGTAGGTCTTGACCACTGTACGAATTGGCGCGAGTCCTTAGAGGCACGGCGGACAGCAAACTTCCGCAACCCCGGATGGATCAGCAGCTCAACTTTACTGTCCTTTCCAAACTGCCGGACACAGTCCGTGTTGAACTTGATTGTTTTACTTTGAAATAGGACATACGGCCTTTTATTCGCATCAAAGAGAGAGGCATTCGTAACTTCAAAACCGCGCAAGTCGAAATCTCCTGCCTCTACCTCGAAAGTGGAGTTGTCATCCGTAGGCTGACCATAATATGTATCGTCTGAGTAGACACTCATAGAAGCCCGTAAATAATCGGCGGCCTTGAATCCTGCCCATTTGGGGATGATCGTGACAAAGCCTTTCAGAATACCAGAATCGATCACACGAAGTTCCGGCAGAATAGATTTTCCCCCATACTTTGCATTGTTTATCATGTGCTGGACGGCTATATAGTCATCTCTCGACACGATTGCCTCGTGTTCTCCTTTATATAGGCTCTGCTGCCGTTCTCCTCTGTTTTTCTTAGACTTATGACTGATCACATCAGGCGTCCATGTCTTTCTTGTGAGAACATCACCACAATGCCGCTCATTCCTCAAGACCTGAATAACAGTGCCGGAAGTCCATTTGGAATTGCCAAGGAATGTCCTCTTTCCAAGCATCTCAAGGGTCTTTGCAATATGAGATGAGGAATAACCGGACAGATACATATAGAACATGAGCTTCACGGTTGGAGCCTCGTCCGGATTGATCACCAGCTTCCCATCAGCATCATGAGAATACCCCAACAGCTTGGGCGTCAGAGGGAGGCCTCCATTCAACCGCTGGGCAAGCGAAACTTCCATACTGCGGCTTCGGATGCGAGACTCGTTTTCCGCAATGGATGCCAAAAAGGATAGAGGCATGTTTGTATCTTCGTTCAGCGAGAAGATGCATTCACTCTCAAAGAAAACGCCCACTGGATTGCGAAGCTCCGCAAGATTACGCACTATGGTAATGCAGTCGACGGTATTTCTGGCAAGGCGTGAAACCGATTTGGTGATGATCAAGTCGATTTTTCCGGCTCTGCTGTCAGCGAGCATTTGGTTCAGCTCGACGCGGTGCTTTGTCGAAGTGCCTGAGATGCCTTTGTCGGCGTAGATCTTTACAAGCTTCCAATTGGGATGCTTTAGGACGAACTCTTCATAATAGTTCTTCTGGAGTTCATAGGAAGTTTCCTGACCGAGATTATCAGTTGAAACTCGGACATAGACCGCGACACGCTGATGAATATCGGCATCGTAGAAATCGACCTGCTTCTTTGCCGGATAGATAACATCCGGCTCTCTTCGATTTGAGTATCGCTTTTTTACTTTCTCGCGTTCTGCTTGGTCGGCTGCTTTCTTGGCTGACTTACTCATGGAGCGCACCTCTCACATCCAGCTCATCATCGGGCAGGATCTTCCAGTCGGGTGTCGGGAGGAAACAGGGTTCCCGAAGATCATCACGATAATACGAGGCCAAAGTGTATAGATCTTCTGATATGAAGTAGATGCCAACAGGAGGCTTGCGAGCCGCGAGCATTCTTGCGCAGATAGTCATTTCTTGGGCATCTCTGGACACATTGCTGACCTTCTGTGTGATTATGAGATCGACTTTTCCATCATCACAGTCAGACAGGAGTTCAGACCATGCCGTAGAATTCTCCATATACGGAGCGGTCGATCCATTGTCAATATAGAAGCCCACAAACTCCCACACAGGATACTGAGCCAGCGTAGCACGAAAAACCTCTTTGTTGCGCTCGAGATATTCTTCGTCTCCATATTTCGTCTGGTTGAAAAAGCGGATATACACTGCAACCTTGAACGGAATCTTAGGGTTAGGTGTTTCATGGCGGATAGTTTTCAACCACTGCCTGTGTTGTGCCACAAGAGGCGATACCGTGTTTTCTCCCAGGCACAGGTCAAAAGAGGGATAATCCGTCTCTTCGAGTCCTTGTTCAGTACCTAAAGGCAGCAGTTTCGTGTTTTCCATGTTTTCCTCCCGTGTTTGGGCAAGCCCTTTTGGGGAAATTATAGGAAAAATGCTTAAAAATAAGAAGATACCATAGGTCAGCATCTTGACCTATGGTATGGAAACGATGAAAAAAATATCGGATTGGACACCCAACCCGATAATTAATCGTTATTCTGTTTCATGTGCATGGAGGCTTTGACTTCTCGGACGATATTCAGGATGGCTTCCATCTCACTGGCTGAGCAGCCTTCGAGAATCTCCGCAAACTCGCCTTGATAGATCGTCTTGACTTCCGGCACATCTGCACGGAGCAGATGATCTGTAGACACCTGAAGGGCTTCCGCCACCTTGACGAAGGTCTCAAGCTGCATACTCGTTTTCCCGCGTTCAATGTTGCTGATCAGCGGCAGCGAAACAGAAGCTTTGACTGCCAAATCCGCTTGGCTCATGCCTCTGCTGGTTCGAACAGCTTTGATGCGTGAGCCGATCAGCTTCAAGTCCAATTGTTCATACATGACCAGCCCACCTCCCCTTTGCCGGATATAAGCTGTTGAATATAATTTAAGTTAGTATAAATCATGCAAAGGTTGAGTTTATATAACCGTTCCGCTATAAAATAGCGGTTCAAATATAATTGAGTTGCCAAAATTTTTAAGGAGGTTTCTCTATGCAACTCAATTACTATGTCCTTGGTCAAAGAATCCAGAAAATCAGGAAAAACAAGCGTATTTCTCAGGCGGTGCTATCCACCATGATCGACAAGTCTGCTGGCTACATCAGCTATCTTGAATGCGGAACAAAGGTCATGAGCCTCGAAACCTTTGTCGGCATCGCCAATGCATTGGAGGTATCAACTGATACACTCCTGAACAGGCAGCTCACAGGTGCGACTGAGATGTCCAACGCCGAGGCCCAGAAGATTTTTGCCAACTGCTCCCCGTATGAAACCTATGTCCTGTTGGATGTGCTGAAAACAACCAAAAACGCACTTCGCTCGCATCACCATCTCCTCAAAGATGAATGGTAATCATTTTATCAACTGAATACCAAATAGCAACAGACCACAGGTTAAGAGATTGACCTGTGGTCTGTCGCGTGAAAAAACGATTATGTTTTCGCCCAAAACGATTATGATTTGGGCTTTTGTGAGATTTTCCATTCTATTGATGCTATAATCCGGTCAAGCCAGAAAGGATGAAGATGTATGATCTATTACACCGGCGACATTCACGGCAGCGCGAAAGGGATCGCCGCTTTTGCCCAGCACTATGAGCTCACAGAGTCGGATGTAATTGTCATCCTTGGTGATGTCGGAGCGAACTACTACGGCAACAGGCGGGATCGTTATTGCAAAGATGACCTTGCCAGAATGAAGCCCACCGTGTTCTGTATTCATGGAAACCACGAACGACGCCCGGCCACACTTTCCGGCTATAAGCAGAAAGAATGGAATGGTGGTCGCGTTTGGTACGAGGATGATTATCCAAACTTGCTGTTCGCCAAGGACGGCGACATCTTCATTATGGATGGGATTAAGCACTTGGTCATCGGCGGTGCATATAGCGTAGACAAATACTACCGATTGGAAAACAACCTGCTGTGGTTCGCAGACGAGCAGCCCTCGGCAGAAACCAAAGCCTATGTGGAGGATCAAATCACCAAACATCGCATTGATATCGTTCTCTCCCACACCTGCCCCTACAAGTATGAACCGAGGGATGCGTTTTTACCCATGATTGACCAGAGTACGGTTGATGACAGTACAGAGCGATGGCTCGATGAGATAGAAGAAAGAGTAGATTATAAAGCATGGCTTTGCGGTCACTGGCACATAGAGAAGCGGATTGACAAACTACGCTTCCTGTTTCACGATATTGTGTCGTTGGAAATGATAAAGCGAGGCTTCAAATGAGCCGTTTCAAGAGCAATCTCTACACAGTCGAGCGCCGAACTTGGAAAAACCACGAACTGTGCCTGATTCAAAATGATGACTTTACTCTCTTTTCGGGGCACCACAAGACGAAGATCGTCGAGGAGGATCTCCCGGAATGGTATGTCTTTGGCAGATACTATAAGCTGTGGGGCTTCCTCTCCACAAAAGGTATTACCGACTTGCGGTACATCCCGAACCTGTGGATCAATCACTTCCTAAAAGATGACTGTCTTCTGATCTCCTATGGCGGTAAAATCAAGGAGCATCCAGACAACACTGATTTTGAAAAGTACAGCGGCGTTGATGAGCGAGTGTGGGGCAACGAGATCCTCCATGTGTTGAAAGGTGCCAGGATATTCTCGGAATATGATATTTCCCCTATCATAGAGCAGATCCGCGAGAAGCAGCGCATTCTCATTGAGAACTACCCGGACGAGTTCGGACCCCACAAGTGGAGTTTTGATCTCGATAAATGGATGGCAGAAGAGTACCACTCAGGCCGCCCAACTTATTACAGCAAAGCCATCACAGAAAAGAGAGAAGCAGAGCTGCAAGAACTATATGACAAAAGAGGACAGACAAATGGATGAATGCCAACACGCAATGGAGAAGCTCCGCAATATAGTCGAGGGGATCAGCAAGCTGCGAGACACAGCATACGCGCACTACTCTTTATTGGTCGAGCGGGCGCTGAAAGATCAAATCACAGACGAGCAGCAGTTAGAGCAGATCATGGACGGCCTCTGCGATTTCTGCGATGAGATCCGCTTCATTGATCTTTACCGAAGCCTTTGCCGACACATCTATTACCAATATCCGCAGCTCGTGGGAGAGCATGTGGCTCTTTTCCGTGCGCTGTTTGAGGGGTCCGATGAGAAATGATTTGAGAGAAGATGTATGGAGGTACCCTTCAGTGAAGGTGGCAGATACAAGTTTGCCTGCTACCGCCTCACATATGAAGAAAGCAAGTCTCCAGATAGGATTGCAAAGATCAAAGCCGATCTTGCCTCAAAGGGGAAAGATGGGTATTCCATTGCAATCACTTATGACGCATCTCCCGCCCCACCAACATGGGACACATTCGCTAATTCCTTATTATGTCTGGACGGAAGACTTGAGATGTGGAAGCTAATGCAAGAGAGTTGGCCACATCACAAAGCGGTCGAAGCGCAGAAAGGAGTGAGTAAGATGAGCACATCATATTTCATTTTTACGGAGGTTCTGGCAAATGATCAGTGGCATTGTATCAACCCCCAAGTGATGAAGTTGCTGCCTATCGAACATCTCATTCTTGTTCCAACGCTTCGCTCGGACAGCAGGTATCAGTTTGAAAAAGCATACCGGCAGCTTGAGTGCGATGGACACCCGTTCACAGTAGACGAAATGTCAAGAAATCTACAGGCATCGGTGAACGACTGGCTTACCCCAGAGGACAGTGTCCGAATTGCCGTTTGCTACGATGACATCTTGAAGCTACTGAACACTTCCGGCAAAGAACATTCTGCATTTGCTCTTCGATCTGAAGTAGCTGCCTTTCAGAATGATGAATCCGATAATATTTTGGACTTCGTCTCAGTAGACGAATATCGGAAGATGGAGGATGAACTCAAGAAGGCTTATCAATATTTCGAATGGAATGACCGCTCCGGTGCGTATCGCTATTATGAGGAGATCCAAAAGAAGGTCGCCGCACAGGTCAAGGATTGGAAAGCGATAAACCCTCGGGCAGAAATCACCTCTGTCCGAATAATGCTTTTTTCAACCTAAAGGAAAACACACAGGAGGGTTTCAGATGCAATCAAATAAAGAATCGAACCAAACGCTGATTGAGCGATTTCCGTTTCTTATGCCTCGTAACCGCTGGACGGGAAAAGTTCCAGAAGATTACGACTATTCCTATACGGAATTGGATTCCATGCCTGACGGCTGGCGAAAGGCTTTTGGGGAGCAAATGTGTGAAGATATCCGTGAGGAATTGGTACGTGCCGAGTATCTCAACCAATACCGTATTTCCCAGATCAAGGAGAAATATGGAACACTCTGTTGGTATGACTTTGGCTGTACAGAGCGGATGCTTCGTAACATCATCCCCAAATATGAGCACTTATCTGCGAGAACTTGCATCAGATGTGGGAATCCTGCAACAAAGGTTTCTACTGGCTGGATCAGTCCCTACTGTGACACTTGTGCTGGCAAAATCAGTCATGCCGAGAGATTTATTTCCATTGAGGAATGGCTCGATAGAAGCAGCAGTGAAGTAACATCAAAAAGGAGCCTAAATGAAAAAGATGCCCACTCTCTTTGAACGAGAATTTGAAAACCATCGAATTGTCCGGATACTGCCAAATATCAGCCCTGACCTTGCTTGGGTCATGGCCGGCGAAGGCGTTGCTACCATCAAATGGGACGGTGCCTGCTGTGCGGTCATCAATGGTGTTTTCTACAAAAGATACGATGCCAAGAATGGGAAACCCATTCCGCCCAACGCCATCAAGTGTCAGGAGAACGCAGACCCTGTCACAGGTCACCTGCCTTGTTGGATGCCTTGTGACAGATCCGTCCCCAGCGACAAATGGTTTTGGAATGCGTATGACAGGATGGACAGCGTGCCCGATGGAACATATGAGGCCATCGGCCCACATTTCAGAGCAAACCCATACAATCTCGATGCCGATGTACTCAAGCCCCATGGGAAAGACATTGTTGAACTGGATCGGAGCTTTGAAGGCATCCGCACTTATCTGGAAACCCATGTGATCGAAGGGATCGTCTTCTGGAAAGATGGACAGCCTCAGTGCAAGATCAAACGCAAGGATTTCGGGTTCCCGTGGGGAAGATGACTGCTTAAATTGGAAGACTCCATTAGAGGTACGGCAAAGCACTTGGCGATAGGAGGCGCACCACATGAGTAAATGGCTCGGCTACACAGTAGAGCTATTCTCCAATGGTCAATGGTTCAACATCGATCAGTGGCATCGACACGCAAATGGAGAACTCAGACACCGCTATCTGTATACTGCGCCCGAACGAGATATCTTCTCCAGCGCGCATGATGAGCTGGCTCTTAGTAAAGAGAGAATCTGCTTTTCTGACCTGGCAGCAGAAACTCAGGATATCATCTGCGCAGAAAATCCAGCATTCGAACGCAGTACATTCGACTCATGGGATTTTTTCATTTGGGGCAACCTCTCTGACTTGGAGATGCTACTTCAAAAGCCTGTTGAGAATGAAAACGATGGATACATTTCAAAGGATTTACTCAAAGGGCTGCTTGTCAGGATTCAAGACCAAATCCAGATTTTTCGACAGACCATCCCGTACTTCGTGACTGATAGGTCATCGGAAATGCCAATCAGGATCATTATCTGTGAGTTGTGATTTTTTGATAGCTATTTGCTCTGAAATATGGTAATTGTTCGTGTTACAGAAAAGGAGGTGGAACACCATGATTTATGTAATGTCCGATATTCATGGACAAAAGCGACGCTTTGATTCCGTCATGAAGCAAATCAACCTACAGCCCGAGGACACCCTCTATGTCCTTGGAGATGTGATAGACAGAAACCCGGATGGCATCAAAATCCTTCGTCAGATCATGGCGATGTCAAATGCCAAAATGCTTCTGGGTAACCACGAATTAATGATGATGAATGCTCTCTACTACCCACCCCCAGAGGATGAGGAGTGGCCTGAATACTACTATGAGCGCAAGCAGTCTCTGTGGTATAGAAATGGAGGCGAGATAACACATAATTATCTGAAGCACATAAAGAAAACCGTTCGTCAGGAGATATTCGAGTATTTGGAGAAGCTGCCTGTAAACATGGAAATCACGGTGAATGGCAGGCAATTCATTCTGACCCACGCGGCTCCTGCCGAGCTGTATGAGACCTACGGTCATAAATATGAGTGTGAGCGAGACTTTGCCGTCTGGATGCGATTTGACAGTTTCCCTGTTCTGGAGGACTGTACAGTCATCTTCGGACACACGCCAACTATCCGTTTCCAGTATGATAACCCAATGGCAATATGGGATGCAAAGAGCTGGATCGGAATCGACTGCGGCTGTATGCTCCCTGAAAAGGGTGACCCTTGGTCAGGAGCACTTGGAAGACTGTCGTGTCTCCGATTGGATGATATGCAGGTCTTTTACTCCGAGGAACCTCAATACGACAATCTTAAAGAATCGGAGAAACAGCATTATGGATGATGGCAAAGTAACGATTACCATTGAAATCGATGCAGAACTGCTGGCGCAGGTAACCGAGGTGCTAAAGTCTTATGACCTCACGCCGGAAGAAGCCGCGGTGCAGTTCTTCAAATACTGTGCCGACCCAAAGACACAGGATCATGCGATTAAACTTCTCAAAAGATGGAAAGTGGAACAGGAAGTTCAAGAGAGGAATAGCGCCAATGCTAAGTAAAGAAGGTTTCTGCAAGGCGCTCCAGATGATAAAGGAGCAAGAGTCCATTGACGAACAGTTCAGCAAAGCGCTCAATCTGGTTGGCGATGGTCACTTTGTATTCGGTGCCGAAAACAAGTATCTCATGGCTCTTAGAGATGTTTTGAAAGAGGCGGTCAATGACCAATACGACTACATCGATTGGTGGCTGTATGAAGCAACCGATGACTATACGGTATGGGAAGCAGATTGCACCATGAAGTATTGTCTCAAAGACCCCGAAGCTCTGTATGATTACATAACCGGTACGCTGAAGCCTGTCCCTGTATCTTCGGGAGAAAGCACATCGCAGCAGGAATAAGGGGATGTCAAAATGAAAAGACTGCCGCCACTATCCGAAATGGAACGCATCGAGCAAACCCTGCTCGTCGAAAAACTGGATGAAATCCTGGAACGCATTGACAACGAAGACATCGGATTCGTAATAACAGAAAACGGTCTGCCGGATATGGTCCTAATACCATTCCGCTGGTTTGCCGAGAACTTTCCGGATGAAGTGCCTGACGGCCTAAGAAGCGCCGATTACAAATCCGGATAGATTCCACCACTGAGGAGCCGAGAAAAGATGGATGAGAAGTTTAACAGAATACCCGTCAGCGTCATCCATCTTGACAAGGATGGCACAGTCATAGATGTGAAAGATTACAACCTCGATAAAGTCGAACCTGATTTGTGGGCAATCAAAGGGCTGGCTGCATCACTGCTCCCTGTCATTCGAGAGTTCTATACGCACGAAGAAAATGTTCAAGCATTTGAGGCATGGCTGAAAGAGCGGGAAAATAATTCTCAAAAACACAGCAAGCGGAAATAAGCGCAAAGACAGAAATCGGAGATGCGAGACTGTATCTATTTCGATCACTCTTAAAAATGCCCAATTCTCCGCTACCATGGGAAATTGAAAGCAAAAAAATATGGCTGAAACAGCCCAAAGCCGCTTCAGCTCTCGATTTTTCCTATTTTCAGCGTGTATCTAAATTGGTCACGCATGACACATAGGAAAAAGCCCGTAGTCACAGCGACTGCGGGCTTTTTCCTTTGATCTCAAGGGTTTTCGGGATTCCTGCGGCAAAAACGATTCGGCGGAATACCGAGCAAATACGAAAGGATTCGAGATTTAAGACACAATTTTACGAACGGATTATTGAAGAATTATCGGCACATTTTTATCAAAGAGAAAAAGCAGGGCGTTTGCCCTGCTTTTCTTGTATACCATCGCTTGGCAAGAGAAGCCACACCTGACAGCGCGTCTTTTCGGTGCCTTTGCCCCTTTTGCCTTGGCCGGCCGTCCTCACATCCAGATGGAAAAGACGCGCAGGATGGGCTCGAACATCCGCCGCAGCAGGCCGCGGTGCGCCCACTCCTCGGGCGTGACGGCATGGCTTTTATCCAGAATGCCGTCCATGTCCTCCAGCAGGCTCTCGATGGCGCTCGCGCCGTAGAGCATGACGCCGCACTCGTAGTGCAGCTCAAAGCTGCGATAGTCGAAGTTGACTGAGCCGACAAAGGCCGCCTCGCGGTCGACCATGATGCTTTTGGCGTGCAGAAAGCCTGGTGTATAGCGGTACACCTTTACATGGTGCTCAAGCAGTTCCCCGATGTAGGAGTCCGCCACCGCATCGGCGTACCAGTGATCCGGCGTGCCGGGCAGCATCAGCCGGACGTCCACCCCGCCGTCGCCGGCGATGCACAGCGCGCGCATGATGTTCTCGTCGGGGATAAAATACGGCGTCGTGATATAAAGGAAGCGGCGCGCGCTGCCGATGAGCTGCAAAAAGGTATCCTCGGCGGGGTTGTCGGGATTGTTCTGCGGACCGTCGAGAAACGGCTGACAGAAGCCGTCCGACGCCGGCGAGGTGTGAGGACGGTAGTAGTCCCGCTCCTCGTGCAGCTCGCCGCCGAGAAAGCTCCACATATTGAGGAACGCCGCGGTCAGGCCCCAGACGCCCTCGCCCTCCAGGCGGATGCCGCTGTCCTTCCAGTAGCCGAAGCGGTCAATAAGGTTCGCGTACTCGTCGGCAATGTTCACGCCGCCGGTGTAGGCGGTCTCGCCGTCGATGACCGTGATCTTGCGGTGGTCGCGGTAATTGAAATAGAGGCGGTTGACATACTCGTGCACGGGGTTGAAGACGATGACCTCCACGCCCGCGTCGCGCAGCGTCTGCAGGCTCTCCGCGCTGAAACGCTTGATGTTGCCAAAGTCGTCGAAGATGATCTTGACCTCCACGCCGCTGCGGGCGCGCTCGCAAAGGGCCGCGCTCATGCGGTCCCAGAGCTTTCCCTCGGCGAGGATGAAATACTCCATGAAGATGAAGCGCTCCGCCGCTTTGATGCGACCGAGAATATCCTCCAGCAGCAGCGCCCCCTCGGGAAGATAGACCGCCTTCGTGTTCTGATAGAGGTAAAAGCCGCGGCTGCTCAGATATTGAGATACACGCGACCAGCCGGGCAGCGCGCGCTGCAGACGGTCCGCGTTGAGCGCGCTGCGGTTTCGCAGACTCTCCGGCTCCTCCGGTGGGAGCTTCGGCACCGTCTGACGCTGTAAGCGCTTGCGCTGCGTGTCGCCGCCCCAAAGAAGGTAGAGGATCAGGCCGACCACCGGCACAAAGAGGATGGGAATGATCCACGCCACACGGTAGGAAAGGTCGCCCGGCTTATTGTAGATATACAAAGCCGTGATCAGGGCGATGCCCTCCAGCGCGCCGTAGATGAGCGCAAAGTGATCCTTGAGGTAGCGCGTTGTGAGCACCACGAACAAGACCTGCACCGCCAGCAGCGCCGCCGCCAGCGCGATGCGCAGGGCCGCAGCGATGCGGCGCTCTCCCCTTTGCTGTAACCGCGGCTTTTTCATCCGTCCTCTCCTTCCCTCTCGTCGGTCTCTTTAATGGCTGCCGTTCTTCGTCAGCAGCTCCTGCTTGATGTCATAGAGCTTTTGGCTCAGGTCCACATAGTAGCGGTGGGGGTTGTCGAAGCGCTTGACCTCGTCCCAGAGCGTATCGACCTGCGCGGCGCAGTAGGCGCGGATCTCCTCGAGCGAGGGCTGCTTGTAAACCAGCTCGCCGTTTTTGAAGATCGGCACGAGCAGCTCGCGCGCCTCGAAGTGATAGACCTCCTTGCGCTTCCAGGTCGCCTCGGGGTCGAAGATGGTCATTTTGTCGCTGTCGTCCACCGTTTCGTCGTAAACGCACAGGTAGTCCGCGATGGCCTTGCCCGTGTCGCGGCCGTAGAAGCGGTAGAGCTTCTTGAAATGCGGCGTGGTGATCTTGCCGACGTTCTCGCTGATCTTGATCTTGGGGACTACATTGCCGTCCTTATCCTCCACGGCGACGAGCTTGTAGACGCAGCCGAACACCGGCTCGCTGCGCGCGGTGATGAGCCGCTCGCCGACGCCGAATGAATCGATCTTCGCGTCCTGCATCCACATATCGCGGATGATGTACTCGTCGAGCGAGTTGGAAACGGTGATAGTCGCCGTCTCCCAGCCGGCCTTGTCGAGCATTTCGCGCGCCTTGCGGGAAAGGTAGGCGATGTCGCCGCTGTCGAGGCGGATGCCGCACTTGGTGATGCCCTTCGGGCGCAGCACCTCGTCAAAGGCGCGGATGGCGTTGGGGATGCCGGAGTGGAGCGTGTCGTAGGTGTCCACCAGCATGATGGCGTTGCCGGGATAAAGCTCGCAGTAGGTCTTGAAGGCGTCGTACTCGGTGTCGAACATCTGCACCCAGGCGTGGGCCATCGTGCCGAGCGCGGGCACGCCGTAGAGCTCGTCCGTGATGGTGCAGGCCGTGCCGATGCAGCCGCCGATGTAGGCGGCGCGCGCGCCGACAATGGCGGCGGCGGTGCCCTGCGCGCGGCGGGAGCCGAATTCCATCACGCCGCGGCCCTTGGCCGCGCGGGCGATGCGGTTGGCCTTCGTGGCGATCAGGCTCTGGTGATTAACGGTCAGCAGCGCGAAGGTCTCGACGAGCTGCGCCTCGATGGCGGGCGCGCGCACAATGACCATCGGCTCCTTCGGGAACACGGGCGTCCCCTCCGGTACGGCGTAAATATCGCCGGTGAAGCGGAAGGTGCGCAGATATTCCAGAAATTCCTCGCAGAAAATGCCCTTGCCGCGCAGGTACGCAATGTCCTGCTCGTCAAAGTGCAGATCCTCGATGTATTCGATGAGCTGCTCGAGGCCCGCCGCGATGGCAAAGCCGCCTCCGTCCGGGACCGAGCGGAAATAAACGTCAAAATAGGTGATGCGATCTTTGAAGCCGGTTTGGAAATAGCCGTTGCCCATGGTCAGCTCGTAGAAATCGCAGAGCATGGTCATGTTCAGTTTTTCTTCCGTTTTCATGGAACACCTCATATAAATTTGGCCGCGGTACGCTCACCACGGCCTTATGATGCCCTCATTATAGCCCGCTTTTACGGATAAAGCAAGGCTTTTCAAGGCTTTTGCTTGACTTTGCCCTGCAAGTCTCCTATGATATGCATGAATTTACTTCATCGGAGGAGCGCAAAATGGGCGTTATTCTGGGCATTGACATCGGCGGCAGCAGCACGAAGATCGTGGGGCTGCACGAGAACGGCACAGTCATTGATATGCTGCGCGTAAAGGCGGAGGACCCGCTCACCTCTCTCTACGGCGCGCTCGGCAACTTCCTCGCCACGCACAGCCTGAAGCTCACGGACATCGGCCACATCGCGCTCACCGGCGTGGGCGCCTCGTATGTGGACGGCGACATTTACGGCGTGCGCACGGTCAAGGTCGAGGAGTTCCCCTCCGTCGGCGTGGGCGGTCTGGCGCTGAGCCGGAAGGAGCGGGCGGTCGTGGTGAGCATGGGCACCGGCACCTCGCTGCTTTGGGCGGAAAAGGGTGGCGAGATCCGCCACATCATCGGCAGCGGCATCGGCGGCGGTACGCTCTCGGGCCTCAGCGAGCTCATCACGGGCGTGCACCAGTACGCGCTTATCCGCAAGCTCTGTCAGGACGGCGACCTCTCCCAGATCGACCTCACCATCGGCGATATGTCCAAGGGCAAGGTCGGCACGCTGCCGCCGGAGGCGACGGCGGCGAACTTCGCCAAGCTCGCCGAGGACGCCACGAGCGCCGACAAGATGCGCGGTCTCGTGAATCTTGTCCTGCAGGCCATCGGCACGATGTCTGTGCTCGCCTGCCGCACCTGCGGCACGAACACGGTCGTGCTCACCGGCGCGCTCACGATGCTCCCGCCCGCGCACGAGACCTTCGAGCTCTTCACGCAGCTCTACGGCGTGGAGTACATCATCCCCGAGAACGCCACCTTTGCCACCGCCATCGGCGCGGCGCTCTACAGCATGAGAGCGGAGGGCTGAGACGGACCAATGATCTCTGTTAAAAGGAAAAATGCGCTTGCCGTCTGCGCGCTCGTACTGCTCGGCTGCGCGGCAATGACGGTCGTTGACGGCGTGCTCCGTCCTCCCTACGCAGTCAAGTCCGCCGTTAAGCTCACGCTCTTTCTGCTCGCTCCCCTGCTCTACGAATATACTGCGGGCAGGGACGGTCACCGTGCGCTTTTCCGCATACAGCGGCGCGCGCTGCTGCGTGCGCTCGCTCTTGGGCTCGGCGTATTCGCGCTCATTCTCGGCGCTTATTTTGCGCTGCGCGGCATCTTCGATTTTTCCGCCGTCACCGCGCTTCTCGATAAGAATGCCGGCGTTACGGCGGAGAATTTTCTATGGGTATCGCTCTATGTCTCCTTCGTCAATTCGCTTCTTGAGGAATTCTTCTTCCGCGGCTTTGCCTTCCTCGTCCTGCGCAGGTACGCGGGCGAGCGCTTTGCCTGCCTTTTCAGCGCGCTGAGCTTTGCGCTCTACCACACGGCGATGATGCTCGGGTGGTTTTCTCCGCCTCTTTTTCTTCTCGCACTCGCGGGGCTTGCCGCGGGCGGCGTACTTTTTGATCTTCTCGACGCAGGGTCTGGGACGATCTTCCCCTCTTGGGCAGTTCATATCTTTGCAAACCTTGCCATCAACACGGTCGGCTTTATTCTTTTCAAGATCCTATAAAATAAGTGAAATTTGGTGGGAAAGTCAGGCAAATAACGCTTGACTTTCCCGTTTTTCCCTGTTATAATCGGTGAGCCGCTTTGAATGGGTATAAAGCATCGGTCCGTCCGATCACCCCCGACAGCGAGTCCGTAATAAAGGAAAGTGAGGTGCACACATGCAAGCGATCATCGTTACCGGCGGTAAGCAGTACAATGTCAGCGAGGGCGACACTCTGTTCATCGAGAAGCTGGACGTCGAGGCCGGCGAGGCCGTTACCTTCGACACCGTTCTGGCCATCGTGGACGGCGAGAACACCAAGTTCGGCACTCCCGTGGTGGAGGGCGCGAAGGTTGACGCCAAGGTCGTCAAGAACGGCAAGGGCAAGAAGATCCGTATCTTCAAGTACAACCCCAAGAAGGGCTACCGTAAACGCCAGGGTCATCGTCAGCCTTATACCAAGGTTGAGATCGGCAAGATCAGCTTCTAAGCCATGACGACCGTTACCTTCCTCACCGAGGGAAAGCGTATCATCGGCTTCGACGCAAAGGGCCACAGCGGCTATGCCGAGGCAGGCTCCGACATCGTCTGCGCCGCCATCACGAGCGCCGTGCGTCTCGTGGACGCGACCGTGAACGACGTGCTGGGTCTCGCGGCCTCCGTCAAGGTCCATGAAAGATCGGGTTCCATCGAGTTCCGTCTCCCCGGCGGTCTGAGCGCCGCGGCGGAGAGCACCTGCCAGTCTCTTCTGGCCGGCTTGATGCTCTATTTCACGGAGCTGCACGACGAATACCCCGAAAACATCGAAGTAATGGAGGCGTGAGCCTCCTCTCCCACCCACGCATCATTCTACAGAAAGGATGGACTACGAATTATGATGAACATTGGTCTTCAGTTCTTCGCTCATAAAAAAGGTATGGGCTCGACCAAGAACGGCCGCGACTCCAAGTCCAAGCGCCTTGGCCCCAAGCGCGCCGACGGTCAGTTCGTTCTCGCGGGCAACATTCTTGTTCGCCAGCGCGGCACCCACATCCATCCCGGCGTCAACGTCGGTATCGGCAGCGACGACACCCTGTTCGCCAAGGCGGACGGCGTGCTCCGCTTCGAGAAGCTCGGCAAGGATCGCAAGCAGGCTTGCGTGTATCCCGCTGAGTAATTGAGTGGTTTGAAAAAGGAAGCGCAAGCCGACGGCTTGCGCTTCCTTTTTTGTGCTTTTCCTTGACGGAGCACGCAAAAGCGGGTAAAATAGTAAAGTTAGAGAACAATACCCCCGAAGGAGGTTTTTCGATATGGCAACGGAATTCATTGATAAGGCGCGCATCTCCGTTTCCGCCGGCAAGGGCGGCAACGGCGCGGTCGCGTTCCACCGTGAGAAATACATCGCAGCTGGCGGTCCCGACGGCGGCGACGGCGGCAACGGCGGCGACATCATTCTGCAGGTGGACGACAATATGTCCACGCTGATGGACTTCCGCTACAAGCGCAAATACACCGCCGAGAACGGCATGGACGGTCAGGGCAGCCGCAAGTTCGGCAAAAGCGGCAAGCCGCTCACCATCCGCGTGCCGCGCGGCACGCTCGTGCGCGACGCGGAGACGAACGAGATCATTAAGGATATGTCCTCGTCCGAGCCTTACGTCCTCTGCCGCGGCGGCAAGGGCGGCTGGGGCAACTGCCACTTCGCCACGCCCACCCGTCAGGTGCCTCGCTTTGCCAAGGCGGGCCTGCCCGGCGAGAGTCACGACGTCATTTTGGAGCTCAAGCTGCTCGCGGACGTGGGCCTCATCGGCTTCCCCAACGTCGGCAAATCGACGCTGCTCTCGGTCGTTTCCAAGGCGCGGCCGAAGATCGCCAACTACCACTTCACCACGCTCTACCCCAACCTCGGCGTCGTGTACGTCGACGAGGGCGTGAGCTTCGTCATGGCGGACATTCCCGGCATCATCGAGGGCGCGGCGGACGGTGCGGGCCTCGGCCACGACTTCCTGCGCCACATCGACCGCTGCCGCCTGCTCGTTCATGTGGTCGATGTCTCGGGCAGCGAGGGGCGTGACCCCGTCGCGGACTTCGACGCCATCAACGCCGAGCTGGCGCAGTATTCCCCCGAGCTGGCGACGCGCCCGCAGATCGTGGTCGCGAACAAGACCGACATTATGGAGGACGAAGCGCTGCTCGAAAAGCTGCGCGCGCACGTCGAGGAGGCGGGCTATCCCCTCTTCGCCCTTTCCGCCGCATCCCACACCGGCACGCGCGAGCTGGTGCTGAAGATCGCCGAAAAGCTCTCCACGCTCCCGCCGGTCACGGTCTACGAGCCGGAGTACGTCCCGCGCCCGCCGAAGCTCGACACCTCCGCCCCGCTCAACATCACGGTGGACGACAACACCTACATCGTCGAAGGCCCGTGGCTCGAGCGGCTCATGGCGAACGTCAACTTCTCCGACTACGAGAGCCGGATGTATTTCGACAAGATGCTGCGCGAGAGCGGCCTCTTTGCCCGCCTTGAGGAGATGGGCATTCAGGACGGCGACATCGTCAGCCTCTACAACCTCGAATTTGAATACCAGCACTAAGCCAGGCGGCGCTCCTCTCGGGAGCGCCGCCTGTTCGTTATTTGCCGTCTTCCCTCGGCGTTTTTTTCGTCTCGATCGGATAAAGCTGCGGGGCCTCGCCGCTTCCGTCGCAGAGGGCAAGGAAGACCTCCCCGAAGGCAGAATAGCCCCGCTCGCGCAGCTTCCGCGTGAGCCAGACCTCGTCCTTGCCGACGGACCGCAGATTCTCCGGCAGCACCTCGCCGTCCATAATGACCGGCGTCATGAGCACGCTCTGCTTCGGCGAGAGTGAAAGATCGGTCGGCTGCGCGGCGCGGTAGGCCTCCCTGGGCAGAAAGCTCAGGTTGCCGTTGTGCTCAAAGACGACCGTCTCGAGCTGGGAGAGGTCAAACCAGCCGCCCGCGCGGCAGAGCGTAAGGAACTCACTCAGGTCGAGCTTCGCGCGCTTGAGGTGCTCGCGGTAGAGCGTTCCTCCGTCGTAGAGGATGAGCGGCTTGCCCGTAAAGGCCCGCCGCGCGGCGAGAGACTTGTTCGTCCACAGCGCGACGCCCCAGGCCAGAAGCCCGTAGACCACCATGCCGGTGAGCGGACGCAGCGGCGACTCCGGCTCGGTCGCCATCTCGGCGGCAATGGAGCCGACCGAGATGCCGGAGATGTAGTCGAACATTGTCATCTGCGAGATCTGCTTGTTGCCTACCAGCTTTGTGAGCAAAAACAGAACCAGATACGAAACGACCGCTGTGACGGCGAGACTCAGAAAATCAAGCCCGTCCATCGGCTGAACATTATCCATAAAAAACCTCCCGGGGCATTTTTTGCAGTTTGCCGCGGGAGGCGTCGTTTTATTCACTTCGTGTGGACGTTGATGAATTCCGCGCGCAGCTTGGAGTAGAGGATGGTCTGGCTGGAGTACAGTCCCCGGTAGCCCGAGCAGACATAGCTCACCGCACACACGACCGCGTAGCACAGCAGTCCGTCCGCGCCGAACAGCTCAACGCTGATGAGCAGCGAGGTGATGGGGCAGTTCGTCATGCCGCAGAAAAGGCCCGTGATGCCGAGCGCCGCGGCAAAGCCCGCGGGCAGGCCGAGCAGCGCTCCCGCCGCGCAGCCGAAGGTCGAGCCGACAAAGAGCGTGGGCACGATCTCGCCGCCCTTGAAGCCGCAGCCGAGCGTAATGGCGGTAAAGACGATCTTGAGCAGGAACGCCTCCGGCTTCGCCGTGCCGCCGAGCGCGGCGGCGATGACATGGCCGCCCGCGCCGTTGTAGTCGCGGCAGAAGGCGAGCAGCGTCAGCGCGATCACAAGGCAGCCGCCGAGGAAGGTGCGCAGATAATCGTTTTTGACCAGCCGCTCCGCCAGATGCTCCGTGCGGTGGAGCATCTCGCAGAAGAGGATGCTCACCAGCGCGCAGCCGAGCGCGAGCACCGCCGCGCGCGCCAGCGTGAGCGCGCCGGTCTCCGGTGCGGCAACGGCGAAGCGCATCGGCTCGATGCCGAAGCGCAGCGATACGGCGTAGGCCACCAGCGACGAGGTGATGCAGGGAATGAGGCCGGAATAGTACAACACACCGATGCTCACGACCTCGAGCGCGAAGAACACCGCCGCGAGCGGCGTGCCGAACAGCGCGGAGAACAGCGCGCTCATGCCGCACAGCGTCGCCAGGCGGCAGTCCTTATCGTCCATGCGCAGCATCTTGCCGAAGTGCTCGCCGAGGTCGCCGCCGATCTGCAGCGCCGCGCCCTCACGTCCCGCGCTGCCGCCCGCCAGATGCGTGAGGAGCGTGGCGAGGAAGATGGCGGGAATGAGCAGGATCGGCAGCTCGCGGCCCTGATGCACCGCGTCGAGCACCGCGTTGGTGCCCACGCCCTGCGTGCGCAGGAAGCGGTAGAGCGCGACGATCAGCACGCCCGCGAGCGGCAGCGCATAAAGCAGCGCAGGGACCTCCGTCCGCAGCTCGGTGGCGTACTCCACGCCGAGGTGAAAGAGCGAGCCGACCGCGCCGCCGACCGTGCCGATGAGCGCAGCGGCCAGCAGCCATTTGACCAGCGTTTTCACATACAGCATCACATGGTCGGTAAACCCCTGCAGCTTCTCCATCGCCCGTTCCCCTTTCCGTCCCATTTCTTTACGGCAATTTCACATCGTCTGAACAAAGTGATTTTACACGAGTCGACGGAAAAGTCAAGCGGTGAAAAAGCTCACCGTTTTATCCGATGAAATTCATCGTCTCAGCCGATGAACTGCTGCGTCCAGTAATGTCCGTCGGCGACGTAGCCGACGCCGATCTTCGTGTAGGCGCTGCTGAGGATGTTGGCGCGGTGGCCCTCGCTGTTCATCCAGCCCGCGACGACCGCGGCGGGCGCGGCGTAGCCCATGGCGATGTTCTCACCCGCCGTGCGATAGCTGAGGCCGAAGGCGCGGAGCATCCGGAAGGGCGTGCCGTAGGTCGGGCTGTTGTGCGCGAAGTAGCGGTTATCGTGCATATCCTGTGACTTGTAGCGCGCGACGCGGGAAAGCTCCCAGTCCTCCGTCAGCGCGGCAAGGCCGTGCTTCGCGCGCTCGGCGTTCACAAGGCGGACGACCTCCTGCTCGTAGGCGCGGACGGAGGCATCCGTCTCGGGAATGGTCAGCATGTCGCCGGGGTAGATGAGATTCGGATTTGCGACCTGCGGATTCGCGTCGATGATCTCGCTCGTGCCGACCTGATACTGCACGGCGAGCTTCCACATCGTGTCGCCGCACTGCACGGTGTGGGACGCGGCAAGTGTCGGGACGGTCATGGCCGCGGCTGCCAGCAGCGCCAGCGACAGGGAAAGCAGTTTTTTCATGGTACATTCTCCTTTTCGTGCTTTTCGAGGGATTTGCTCCCTCTGCCCCCTAATGGTTACATTTTGTAACTATTTTTGCAAGTCCAACTATTTCCCAATTCCGGCAGGAATAGGAAACGGCACGGCGGCAGACAATAGCAAAAACCGCTTCGGAGGCACGCCTATGCAAACGCTTTGGAACAGCCGTGATACGCTCCCCGCCTACCCGCCGCTGCGGGAGGACCTGCACGCCGACGCCGCCGTGGTCGGCGGCGGCATGGCCGGCATTCTGACCGCCTACGCCCTGCACACGAGGGGCCTGCGCGTCGTGCTGCTGGAGGGGAGCCGCCTCGCCTCGGGCGTGACCGCGCACACGACGGCGAAGATCACCGCGCAGCACGGCCGGTTCTGCGAGCGGCTGGTGCATGACTTTGGCTTCCATCTGGCCCAGCAGTACCTGCGGGCGAACCTCTGCGCCGTGCGGCAGTTCCGCGCGCTCGTGCGGCAGAAGCGCATCGACTGCGGCTTCTCGGACGAAAGCTCCTTCATCTATGCCGCGCCGGACGGCCCCTCCCTTACGCGCGAGCTGGAATATGCCCTGTCCCTCGGCGCGCCCGCGCGGCTGGTGAAGCCCGAGGGTCTGCCCTTTCCGGTGCGCGAGGCGCTCTGCTTCGAGCGGCAGGCGCAGCTCTCGCCGCTGCCGTTCCTCGCGGCGCTGCTGCCGGAGCTGACGGTCTATGAGCACTCCCCCGTGCGCGACATCCGCGGCCACCGCGTCCGCTGCGACGGCGGCACGGTCACGGCGGAGCAGATCGTCGTCGCCACGCACTTCCCCATGCTCGAGCGCTTCGGGCTCTACGACCTGCGGCTGCGGCAGGAGCGCTCGTATCTCCTTGCGCTGACCGGCGCGCCGCCGCTCCCCGGGATGTGGCTCGACGCGGGTGAGGAGGGCTGGAGCCTGCGGCGCAGCGGGCGCTATCTGCTCCTCGGCGGAGGCGGGCACCGCTGCGGTGAAAACCTCGGCGACAGCTACGACCGTCTGCGCGCGCAGGCGCAGCGGCTCTTTCCCGCGGCGCAGGAGGCGTTCGCCTGGTCCTCGCAGGACTGCATGACGCTCGACGGCGTGCCGTACATCGGCCCCTATTCCTCGTCCGCGCCGTTCCTGCACGTTGCCACCGGCTTCGGCAAGTGGGGCATGACCGGCAGCATGGTCGCCGCCACGCTGCTCACCGCCCGTCTCACCGGTGAGGACTATCCCTACGCCGACATTTTCTCGCCCCAGCGCTTCTTCCCCTCCGCATCCATCTCCGCCTTCTGGGAGGGCGCGGGCTACGCCGTGCGCGGCATCGGGCGGCGGCTGTTCGTGCCCGCGCAGACCGCGGCGGCGGACATTGCCCGCGGACATGGCGGTATCGTCGCCTGGCAGGGCAAAAAATACGGCGTCTACCGCCACACGGACGGCACGCTGTTCGCGGTGGACATCCGCTGCCCGCACCGCGGCTGCGAGCTGACGTGGAACGACGACGAAAAATCGTGGGACTGCCCCTGCCACGGCTCGCGCTTCGACTACACGGGCCATCGGCTCAGCGAGCCGGCCAAGGCCGCGCTCAAGCTCTGCAAGGACTTCCCGCAGGAGATATGAAAAAGCGAGCCGTACGGCTCGCTTTTTTACCGGTATTTTCTTATTCCGCCGCCTGCCAATGCTTGAGCGTCGGCAGGAGCCCCGCCATGTACGCGCGCACCTGCCCGGCAGGCCATTGCTCGCTCGCCATGTGCTCCGCACAGAAGTCGATGAGCTTGTCCATGCTCGTATAGGCAAATTTGCCGTCGGCATAACACCACTTGCAGTAGTCCTCGTTGATGGCTCCGTCCGGCTCACGGCTGAGCGACGCCTCCTCGAGCGGCATCCCGCAGCACTGGCAGACCAGCTGCCGCGGCGAGCCCAAAAGCGTGTTGATCGACACGTCGAAGAGCCTTGAGAGCAGCTTGAGCGTCTCCGTGTTCGGCACCGTCTCGCCGGTATCACATAGTTAAAGATATTGATGTCATTTAATCAATTTTGCCGATAAAGCGGTAGAAGATTTCTACCTCCTGTTCCCGGCTTCC
>OKSB01000331.1_pt1 | contig 53397 bp, 51 predicted proteins | sample 1601171 | NCBI WGS metagenome assembly OKSB01 (sample SAMEA3541496, study PRJEB24748) | human gut metagenome | biome: human gut; feature: human-associated habitat; material: faeces | place: China | collected 2012 | reverse complement strand
GTCCGGGGGACTGGCTGTATTCCCGTCTTGGAGATCTGGCCTCCAAGGTAACGGCGGCACTGGGAGGTTCCTCTTCTGGATCTGCGACTTCGGCCTTATACCGTGTCCGAAAAAGCTGGTCGGACGCCAAGAGCCAGAAGGGAGCTTTTAACAATCTGGATAATGCCAAAAGATGTGCTGACTCCAATGCTGGCTATTCTGTATTTGATGAAAGCGGCAAGGTGGTTTATACCGGAAAGCAGACTGGCTCTGGAAGTTCAGGTGGATCTTTCTTGGTACAGGTAACGGCAACCGACCTGAATATCCGCAAAGGCCCTGGTACGAACTATGGCAAAACGGGGAAATATACGGGGAAAGGTGTGTTCACCATTACCGAGGTGAAATCCGGCACGGGTTCCACTGCTGGCTGGGGAAAACTCAAGAGCGGTGCGGGTTGGATTTCTCTGGATTACTGTAAACGACTTTAAATAAAACGGAAAAGACAGGATGCCCGCAGGCTGTGTGATAGATGCACGGCCTGCGGGCCTTATTTTTTTTGCCTGCGATACCCCCTCAAAACGTTATCCAAATCTCCGTATTCTGAAGGAGGTTATCCTTCGGATAGGAGGAGAATTATGCAGCAAGTTAACAGAAGTGAAGAATTGATTCCAGTACAGGAAAAGTACGCCCTGACAATTCGGGAAGCATCGGAATATTTCAGTATTGGAATAAAGAAAATGAGACGTCTGGCAGAAGATAATCTGGGCAGGTTTGCGATTTATAGCGGGAACCGCTACCTCATAATCCGCACAAAATTTGAAAAATTTATGGAGGAAACTTCTACGATATAACTTCTTTTTCTCTGCCAAAAGTAGTTGCTATTTCTCCGGTTTAGAGTGATGAATGTCATGACCAAAGAAATGGGAGGTGGCACGATGCAGGAAATTTATAAGACTCCAGGCAGCCGGAAGGTAGAGATTCCGGTCAGCGAAAAGTATATGCTGACCATTAACGAGGCGGCCGCTTATTTCAGCATTGGAGTTAAGAAGTTAAGGAGAATGGCAGAAGACAATGAGGGAAGGTTTGCGATTACAATGGGCAGTCGATACCTTATTGTTCGGGAAAAATTTGAAGAATATATTGATTCTTTAATCAATGGAGAAAGTGAGGTAGAACCGGATGAGCAAACCGATTCTTGAAGAAAAAGATATTTTAAATCCGAATGAGGCGATTGAACTATTCGTACTCAGCAGAAGAAAGTTTTATAAGCTGCTGAAAGAAAACCGGAAGCTGGGATTTCTGGCTATGTATGGTTCCAGAAAGCTGATCATCCGCTCAGAATTTCAGAAGTACCTGGTTAAACATCCCGAATTGAAAAGGAGGGGAAGCTGATGGCAGGAAAAAGACGTGACTCCAAGCACCGGGTTCTCCGGCGGGGAGAATCCATCCGGGCCGATGGGAAATACCAGTTTAAGTACCATGTGAATGGGACTCCGCATTTTGTATACAGTTGGCGGCTGGAGCCAACGGACAAGCTGCCAGCAGGGAAAAAGCCCTGCCTGTCCCTTCGGGAGTTGGAAAAGCAGATCGGCTATGACCTGGATTCCTTATCTGATCCCACTGGGAAAAACATGACAGTAGAGGAACTGGTAGAAAGGTATCTCTCAACGAAAACGGGTGTGAAGCCGAACACCCTGGCGAATTACAAATTTGTGAAGAACCTTATGAAAAAGGAGCCATTTAATGGGAAGAAGATTTCCCAGGTCAAGACTTCGGATGCAAAGATGTTTTTGATCAAACTTCAGCAGGACGGCAGAAGGTACAGCACGATCAAGACAGTCCGTGGTGTGCTGCGGCCCGCTTTTCAGATGGCGGTGGATGATGATGTCCTCCGTAAAAACCCATTTGGCTTTGAACTTGCCACGGTAGTAGTAAACGACAGTGTGACCAGGGAGGCGATTACCAGAAAACAGATGAGGCAGTTCCTGAAATTCGTCCATGACGATAATGTGTATTGTAAGTATTACGAAGTGGTTTATATCCTTTTTCATACAGGGATGCGTATCTCGGAATTTTGCGGACTGACATTGAAGGATCTGGATATGAAGAACCGGATTATAAATATTGACCACCAGTTACAAAGAACTTCCGATATGCGGCTGGTCATCGAGTCAACGAAAACCAATGCAGGAACCAGGAAACTGCCTATGTCCGAAGAAGTATTCCGGTGTTTTCAGGCCATCATTGAGGACCGGGAAGCACCAAGATATGAGAGAGTGGTAGAGGGATACACTGGATTTCTGTTTACGGATAAAGAGGGCCTTCCATTGGTGGCGATGCATTGGGAGCATCGGTTTAACCATATGGTAAAACGATACAACGACATTTACCGGGTTCAGATGCCGAATATTACACCCCATGTCTGCCGCCATACTTACTGCAGCAATATGGCGAAGTCAGGCATGAATCCAAAGACACTCCAGTATCTGATGGGGCATAGCGATATCGGAGTAACGCTGAACACCTATACCCATCTGGGGCTGGAGGACGCCGTAGATGAGTTAAAGCGGGTGGAAGAACTGGAGAATGCCAGGAAGGAAATGGAAAAGATAAACGGAGAAGGAACAGTTTCACAGAAAATGTTCCGGGCGATATAATATGGAAAGAATGATGGCGCTCTGCTTTGGCAGGGCGTTTTAAGTTCCATATTTCACAAATAGACTCAGTTATGCTAAGATAGAAGTAGTTATTAGAATGTTTCTGGATTGAATTATATTTAGACTTTTGGAGGAACAAATGAATCGCCATAAACACATATTTAGTTTTGTTTTTACTGTAGTGTCGGTCCCTTTAGTACTTGCAGTACAGGAATTATGCTCTGATATACAATATTCTTTGAAAAACTATATGATAATATCGTTGATTATTTTAATTGCGGGAATTTCAGCTTGGATCGAATATAGTCAATATAAAACAGAGAAAGAAAGCGCAGAAAAAGAAAAAGTTGAAAAACAAAATGAGAGAGCTAAAATGGTACTATCTCAAATCGTCCAATTGATTGATAGAAAAGCAGGGAATATTCGTGAAAACACATATGAATTGCTAATTACAACTAAAGAGTGGCCATATTTTTATGGTGTTCATAAATATTTACATGAAGTGTGTGAAAATTTAAAATTTACTATTGCAAAAATAATTAAAGCGGAGAACGATTATGTAGATGTCTCACTCATATATAAATATTATGGAGAAAAGGAATGGAAATGGTTAGCTGGAAAATCTGGAGTTAGTGGTGCTGTAAATTTAAATGAGTTCATAAATGACCCCAAAACATTATATAGCTATTTTTTATCGCACAAAGATGAAACTCCATTATTTTGTAATGATAAATCAAAAAGCAAAATATATAAATTAGGACGAAGGGATAACCTTTTTGGAGGGAAAGGATCATTTTACGCAATGCCGATTACATTTTCCAATAATCAAGAAGCTTTAGTTGAAGCTATTCTTTTAATTTCCACATATGGAGTTAATTTTATAGCTTTAAATTCAACTAAAGATGAAGAAAATGAATTTAGAAGAATATTAGCTTATGAAGTTGTGCCTTATTATGTTTCTATAATTCAATCAGAATTAGGTGCATTATATATGAGGCACAATATAAACAGAATTAGACGTTTTTCATTAGAGGACAAATAATGTTGTTATAATAAATTTCAATGCACGAAATTACAAAAGTTCTGCTTTGCTGGGGTACTTGTGTATTATAATGAAGTCGAATATGATGAGAGCAATTATGCTAAAGAAAGAGGTGCAATTATGTGGACAACATTGGAGATACAAGAACAGATTACGTTACTTGGAATACTATTTACTCTATGCGTGGGACTGCTGAATCTTATGGTTACTATACATAAAAACCGAGTAGATGTTATTACGCAAAATAGAATGAATTGGATATCAGATGTAAGGAAAATTTCGAGTTCGATTATTAATTGGAGATATTTTGATGATACCAAAGATTTGCTGAACCCCATCAATGAATTAACTCTGTACTTAAATGTAAGTAAGATTATTGATGAAAAAATTGTTGCAAGTCTTTTGGCAATGTATGATTATGCTTATAAATTATCTTTTTATCATAATTTAAGGACAAATACAGCTAAAGATTTGTATGAGAATTATTATAAGCGTAAGCAGGAATTTAGAATTCTTATTAGGATATACTTGAAAAAAGAATGGACAAGAATGAAGGTCGAGTGTAGGATAATAAAAATTCCTTTTGTTAATTTTTGGATTCCAGGAAGAGGATTTAATGAAAAATGGGCAACAAATACGCTTATGAAAGAATATGAACATATTAAACAATATGAATTTAAACCGTGGATTGAGTTTTCGGAAGTAGAACTGAAGGATTTAATATGTGATTTAAATGAACAAGAGGAATTAAAAAAAGCAATATATGATTTGTGTAAAACAAACACAGATGTATTCGCTTCAGAGGATGGAGGGGTATATTTTTCAACCGAGATCTTAGATAAATATTTAAAGCACAATGATAATAATATTTTTTCCAAAATAATTGATCCCGATGAAATATTTTCGGGTGGTGATGGAGCAATAAAAGTTCCAGACGGAAAAATGGCATAAGTTTTGCATATTTGTATTTTCTAGAAAAATAGGACATTACGATTTTTTGTGCTTTATAAAGATAAAATATAATCGTAGTAGTAACACACCCCCATTCTTACTACGTTTTTACTACTTTTGGCGGCCTCAACTTGCCCCGATTTGCCGCATTTTGCTTATTCTGTGATTGTTTTAACAATCTCAGCGGCAACTACATACCCGGCAAATTGGGGCAAAACAGGGCAAACTAACGCAAATCAGGAGGATTTTAAAATATGATACGAGTGCTTTTCGTGTGCCACGGCAATATCTGTCGTTCTACTATGGCAGAATATGTAATGAAGGCATTAGTTAATAAATCTGGTTTATCGGATACTTTTTTCATTGACTCTGCGGCTACAAGTCGCGAGGAGATCGGTAATCCGGTTCACTACGGAACGCGTCATAAGTTAGAAGAAGTCGGAATTTATTGCGGAAATCATAAAGCGCGTCAAATGCAGAAACATGAATATGATGAATATGATTATATTATTGGTATGGATTCATGGAATATTAGAAATATAAACAGAATTATAGGTAATTCAGATCCTGAAGGGAAAGTATCGAAGCTGCTTGATTTTACAGAGGAAAAAGGAAAAGACATTGCAGATCCGTGGTATACAGGTGACTTTGATACGACTTACAGAGATGTAAAAAAGGGTTGCGAGGCTCTTTTGAATGACTGCCTCTTACGCTTTTAAAGCGTAGGAGAGCAGTTTTTTTAAATTGTGATGAAAACGTTTGTTTTGATTTTTTAATCGAATTTTTTCGGAATTTGACAATGTTTCTTCTACATAATCATCATAGCGTGAAAAGAGAGTATGATAATCGACAGATTGTTTTTGCCCCCAACGTACAAGTATCCAATTCATTGCATCGGAACTCCAGTAATCCATCGGAATTCCAGCCATTTTAAGAGCGGTAATATATTGGACGGCCTGTGTGGATAATTTTGCGATCTGCTGATTGCGGATCGTTTCTTCTTTTTGATATTTGCCCCATTTCTGAAAAACGCGTTGGGTCAGTGTTTTCTTTTGTGTTTCCTGCTTCATCAACCGAATGCTTTTATTGAGTATAGTTCTAAGCTGATTAGACATATTCCAATATGTGACAAAAGAACCTGTATTTTCTTCTTCGTTTTCCGGAGTTAATGTAAATGTTTTGAAAACGCGTTCGGTTTCGCCGAATGTTTCTTGGTTATATTTGCGGCGCTTTTCCGGATTCGATAAAACCCGGTATGCCTCAAGTATCTCCTGCATAAAAGCGGTTGTGTCAATATTTTTATGTGCATTTGCATCTGGATGATATACTTTCGCCAGTGCATTTTTAGCAGTTGTGATCTCGTCTAAAGTCGCATCTCTTGAAACACCTAAAATATCATAATAAGTATGAGACTTCATTAGTGACCTCCTTATTAATTTTCCCGTTGATTCTCCCTTGCTTAATATACTCTACGGATTGATAAAAGTCAATGAAACAGGTAAAAATGAGCAAGATTTGAGAGGCTTTTATAGGATAGTTATTTTTAGTCAGCGCAGTTATATGCTGAAATCTATCTTGAGGAAAAAGAGAGATTAAGTAATACTTTTTGCAGGATTTGCTTATATTTATAATAGATGAAATTTTGGAGAGTGGATCAAAAATGAGAAATGCAAGAACGGTAATCGCAGGTGTTTTATGTGCATTGATGATCTGTTGCATGTTGGGAAACGCATATACGGTAAAAGGCAAGGAAATGTTATTAGCGCCGGAAAATAAAGAAACAAAAGATCAAAATACAGAAAACAGCAAGATAGAAGATAACAATACAGAGAATGAAGAAGAACTAAATAAAGGCGCAAAAAAGGAGGATACAAGTATGCAAATCGGTGCTCCTTCAGCTCTTTTGATGGAAGCATCTACCGGAACGGTATTGTTTGAACAGGATGCGGATACGAAACGTCCACCTGCAAGTGTTACGAAAATTATGACAATGCTTCTTATTTTTGATGCTGTTGAAAGTAAAAAAATTTCTTTGGAAGATAAAGTTCCCGTATCGGAATTTGCAGCGTCTATGGGCGGCTCTCAGGTGTTTTTAGAGACAGGGGAAACTCAGACGGTCGATACAATGCTAAAGTGCATTTCAATCGCAAGTGCAAACGATGCTTGTGTGGCAATGGCAGAGTATATAAGCGGCAGTGAAGAGGCTTTTGTACAAGAAATGAACAAGCGGGCAAAAGCATTGGGGATGCATAATACAAATTTTGTAAATTGCAACGGTTTAGATGCACAGGGGCATGTGACGACTGCAAGAGATATTGCGCTGATGTCGCGGGAATTAATTACGAAATATCCTCAGATTCATGAGTATGCGATGACATGGATGGAAAATATTACTCATGAAACGAAGAAAGGTACTTCGGAATTTGGACTTACAAATACAAATAAACTTGTAAGGCAGTATGAATATGCTACCGGTTTGAAAACAGGGTCGACAGGAGAAGCAAAATTTTGCGTTTCGGCAACGGGAAAGAAGGATGATGTGGAGTTGATCGCGGTTGTTATGGCTGCCGATACATCGAAGGAGAGATTTGCGGATGCGGTTAAAATGATGAATTACGGTTTTGGAAAATGTCAGGTGTATTCGGACGAGAAACCGATGAAAACAAAATATGCAGTTGTAAAAAATGGAGTCGAAGAAAATATAGAAGTAGAGCGCGGAGAAAAGTTTACTTATCTAGATGTAAAAGGAAAGGATATGAAGAAAATTAAAAAAATTGAGAAAATAAATAAAAAGATATTAGCGCCGGTTCGAAAAGGAGATGTTGTAGGCTCGATCGTTTATACTCTGGATGGAAATGAAATCGGGCGCAGCGATATCATAGCAAAAAGAGGTGTACAAAAAGCAGGATTTTCGGATTATTTAATAAAGGTATCGGCAAAATTTTTGATTGGAGAAAAGAATTAATAAAAGCTGCTTTAGATCTGCGGAATAATTTCACACAAAAAGTTGTTTACGTGCTGATGTGAAGAAATACTTGAGTTTCAGAATACCGCTGTTTTATAATGAGAGAAAATGAGGAAAGTTTTTTATAGGAATATCGTTAAAGGAGTTTTATAAATGAATAATACAGCATGGTGGATAATTATTTTCATCCTTATTTTGCTCATTTTAGCGGCAGGAGAAATTTATCGGGAAACTCATACATTCCGGGTGAGAAAATATAAAGTAAAAACGAAAAAAAACATCGGCATTCAAAACTGTGTAAAAGTGATTTTTTTAAGTGACCTTCATAACTGTGTATACGGAAATAAAAACGATAAATTGTATAAGGCGATTCAGGCAGAAATGCCGGATATGATTTTAATCGGAGGGGATATGCTGGTCGCAAAAGAAGGCAGTTCCGTACAGGAAGCTCTTGAGTTTGTGAAGAAATTACCGCATATTTGTCAGGTGTATTACACAAATGGCAACCATGAACAGAGAATGAAAGAAAATACAGATATATACGGGGATACATACGAACGATACAAAGCAAAGCTGGAAAATTGTGGAGTATGCTTTTTGGAGAATAAAGCCGAAAATATAGAAAAAAACGGTATGAAGTTTAGTATCTATGGCCTGGAACTGGATTCGTCTGTGAATAGAAAATTTAAAAAAGCAGATGTTACGGAGAAAACGGTTGAAGAAAAAATCGGAAAAAAGGGAAAAGATTATTCGATATTGATGGCGCATAACCCGGCATATATGGATGCTTATAAAAAATGGGGAGCCGATTTGATCCTATCCGGACACTTGCATGGAGGATTAGTGCGGTGTCCGGGGATTGGGGCAGTTGTGACGCCGCAGGGGTTTCTCTTTCCGAAATATTCAGGGGAAATGCGCAGAGAAGGAGAACAGACGATAGTTGTAAGTAGAGGACTGGGAAGTCATACGATCAATATTCGTTTGTTTAATATGCCGGAGGTTATCGCAATCGAGGTCTGTGTCCGGTAATAAGGCGGCAAGCTGACGAAGTAAAAAATATATGATCCGGCAGGGAAAACAATGACGGGAAAACGAGGCGGAAAAACGATAAAGACGATAAAAGAAAAACATTGTCAAAAGTAAAAAGCTCCTTTATAATGTAGAGTTGGCGTTAGAAATTTCTGCGATTTTCTTTTGTTGCGGAAATGGTGAACTGGCGAAATGTTAAGCAGCTGTTTAAATGATGGAGATAATTTATGGGAATTCCGGTAAAACTTGAAGTTTTTGAAGGTCCGTTGGATCTTCTGCTTCATTTGATCGATAAAAATAAAATAGATATTTATGATATTCCAATCGTAGAAATTACGAATCAATATATGGAATATATAAGGAATATGCAAAAAGAAGATCTGAATATTATGAGTGAATTCCTTGTTATGGCAGCTACGCTTTTGGATATAAAATGTCGAATGCTGCTTCCGAAAGAGGAAACGGAAGAGGGGGAGGAAGAAGATCCGCGGCGTGAGCTTGTAGAACAGCTTTTACAGTATAAAATGTATAAGTATATGGCGTATGAGCTGAAGGACAGGCAGACGGATGCAGACATGATACTTTATAAAGATCCGACAATACCGGAAGAAGTGAAAGAATATGCAGAACCGGTTGATCTGGATGAACTTCTTGGAGATCTTACATTGAAAAAATTAAATGAGATATTTAAAGAAGTGATGAAAAGGCAGGTTGATAAGATCGATCCGGTTCGGAGCAAGTTCGGAAAAATAGAAAAAGAAGAAGTCACCGTATCAGACAAGTTTATATATATACACGAATACATGCATACACATCATAAGTTCTCCTTCCGACAGCTACTCGAGAAGCAAAAGAGCAAGATGCATATTGTAGTGACATTTCTGGCGGTTTTAGAAATGATGAAGCTGGGAGAAATTCGTGTGGAACAGGAAGAAACATGCGGCGAGATCATGATTGAAAGGGTGGAAGAGGCGTATGGAAATTGAAAAACTTCAAAGTGCGATTGAAGCAATCTTGTTTACGATGGGAGATTCTGTTGAAATAAGTAAACTTGCATTTGCAATCGGACATGATGAAGAAACGACCAAAAAACTTGTTCGGAATATGATGGAGCGTTATGAAAAAGAGGATAGAGGAATCCGTATTATTGAGTTGGAAGATTCTTTTCAGTTATGTACAAAAAAGGAAATGTACGAATATTTAATTCGTGTAGCGAAACAGCCAAAGCGCTATGCTCTTACGGATGTACTCTTAGAAACACTTTCAATCGTTGCCTATAAGCAGCCTGTAACAAAATTAGAAATAGAAAAAATCAGAGGTGTTAAATCGGATCATGCAGTAAATAAACTCGTTGAATATGGATTAATTGAAGAGACGGGAAGATTGGATGCCCCCGGAAGACCTCTTTTGTTTGGAACAACAGAAGAGTTTCTTCGTCGGTTCAGCGTGCAGTCGTTAGATGATCTTCCGATGCTGAATCCGGAGCAGATCGAGCATTTTAAAGAAGAAGCCGAAGATGAAGCACAGTTGAAATTAGATATTTAAAAACAGGTTGAAAAAACAGGGATGGCATAAGCGGTGCACATCCTGTTTTTTTTGCAACAGTGACCGTCTACAATCTCGAAATGTGTTTTTTGTACTGTGGATGATGATAATATTTGTAGGAATAAGCTTGTATGGGAGGGCATATAGATAGAAAGACTATCGGCATAGAAGGTGTTTCGGAATGGAAAGAAAGAAATTTAAAAAGAGATTTAAGATGAATACAAGAAGTATACTGTCATTCATAATGTTGTTTGCGTTATGTCTGTCGGCAGTCTGGAATATTTCATGGGCTGATTGCAGGGCACAAGAGAAAATTATGGATGAAAGTCACAAGAGTATTAAGGTCAAGCCTTCTGATCTATACGCCCGTTCGGCCGTTTTAATGGACGCCGAGACAGGGCGTATTTTGTTTGGAAAAAATAAAGACGAACAGATGCCGATGGCGAGTACGACGAAAATTATGACATGTATTCTGGCGCTTGAAAACGGAAATTTATCTGATAAAGCAGAAGTTAGCAGCGTCGCGTCTGCACAACCGAAAGTAAAGCTTGGAATGACACAAGGGCAGACTTTTTATTTAAAAGATCTTCTCTATTCGCTTATGCTTGAATCGCATAATGATTCAGCCGTCGCAATAGCAGAATGTATTGCGGGAAATGTTGATAAATTTGCGGATATGATGAATAAAAAAGCTTCTCAGTTAGGCTGCAATTCTACATATTTTATTACTCCGAACGGGCTTGACGGACAGGATGAAAACGGAATTCATCATACGACGGCAGAAGAGTTGGCGAGGATAATGAGATATTGCATTATGGAATCTCCGCAAAAGGAAAAATTTTTAGAAATCACACGGGCAGATGCGTATACATTTACCGATTGCAAAGGAGAAAAAAGTTATTCCTGTGTAAATCATAATACATTTTTAAAAATGATGGATGGAGCTCTCAGCGGAAAAACAGGGTTTACGCAAGATGCAGGATATTGTTATGTCGGAGCGCTGCGAAAAGACGGAAAAACATTGATTGTGGCGCTTCTTGCATGTGGATGGCCGAATAATAAAGGGTATAAATGGTCGGATACAAAGAAATTAATGACATACGGAATGGAAAATTATTGTTATAAAGAGATTTCTCCGGATAAGATAGACAGAACAGAAAAAATCTATATAAAAAACGGATATACAGGAGGGTTTCCTAAAAAAGGAAAAGATCTTTTAGAAGTAGAGATCTCAGGGGAATCTAAAAAAATTTTAGTAGGAGCAGATGATAAAGATGAGATAGAAATAAAAATTAAGAAGGAAATTTGTGCTCCGATAAAAAAGGGAACTGTAATAGGAGAGATTGTTTATCGTGTAAATGGAGAGCGGATCATATCATATGAGGTTGTTGCGGGAAAAACAGTAAAAGAAAGAACACTTTGGATATGTGCAGAATATCTACGAAGAAAATTTCTTCTGTAAAGTATGAAAATACGAAACATTAAAAAAAATCAATATAAATGATTAAATTTGTCACTAGAATGAGTAAATATAATGTGATAGTATGTGAATGATAAAAAAAAGCAATATCATTGATATAATATAAGGAGAACTGTAATGATGACAACGAGAGAAAATTGGAAAAAATATGAAAAAACTTATTTTATGCCTCCGACACCTTGTTACGACTGGGTAAAAAAAGATTGTGTTGATAAGGCGCCGATCTGGTGCAGCGTAGATCTTAGAGACGGAAATCAGGCGTTGATCGAACCGATGAGTCTTGATGAGAAATTGGAGTTTTTTCAGCTTCTCGTTGACGTTGGTTTTAAGGTGATCGAAGTTGGTTTTCCGGCGGCGTCTGAGACAGAATATCAGTTTATCAGAGCATTGATCGAGCAAAATATGATTCCGGATGACGTTACGATCCAGGTTCTTACTCAAGCGAGAGAACATATTATCAAAAGAACATTTGAAGCTGTGCAGGGCGCGCCTCATGCGATCATACATGTATACAATTCTACTTCTGTTGCACAGAGAGAACAAGTATTTAAAAAGAGTAAAGAAGAGATTAAGCAAATTGCGGTCGATGGTGCGAAATTGTTGAAAAAACTGGCAAAAGAGACGACCGGTAATTTTACATTTGAATATAGTCCGGAAAGTTTTCAGGGAACAGAAGTTGACTACGCACTTGAAGTGTGTAATGCTGTTTTGGATATATGGGAGCCGACTTCAGATAATAAGGCAATCATCAACCTGCCGACCACAGTAGAAAATGCAATGCCTCATGTTTTCGCAAGTCAGGTAGAGTACTTTAATAAATATCTCCTTCACAGAGAAAATGTATTACTGTCCTTGCATCCTCATAACGACAGAGGATCAGGTATCAGTGATGCGGAGCTCGGTATTTTGGCAGGAGCAGATAGGATTGAAGGAACATTGTTCGGCAATGGAGAAAGAACCGGAAATGTTGATATTATTACATTGGCAATGAATATGTTTTCTCAAGGTGTAGATCCTGAATTAGATTTTTCAAATATGAGTGATATATGTGAAGTGTATGAACGAGTGACGCGTATGCATGTCTCTCCAAGACAGCCTTATGCAGGAGAACTTGTATTTACGGCTTTTTCCGGATCTCATCAAGACGCGATCGCAAAAGGTATGGCATGGAGAGAAGATCGGCAGTGTGATAAGTGGAACGTGCCGTATTTACCGATCGATCCGCAGGATGTCGGAAGACGGTATGATTCTGACGTTATAAGAATCAATAGTCAGTCAGGCAAGGGCGGCGTGAACTATATCTTGAAACAGAGCTTTGGAATCAGCCTGCCGGAGAAGATGAAAGAAGAAGTCGGTTATCTTGTCAAAGACGTTTCCGACAAAGCGCATAAAGAACTTACGCCGGACTGGGTATATCATATTTTTGAAGATAACTATATTACGGCAAAGACGATTTTTACAGTTGATGAATGTCATTTCAAACAGGAAAACGGAATGGTGGCTGATGCGGTGATCCATCATAACGGTAATGACCGAAGAATTGTGGGTGTAGGAAACGGTCGGTTAGATGCGGTGAGCAATGCGATAAAACATTATTTTGATGTGGATTATCAGTTGGCATTTTATGAAGAGCATTCCTTGACAAAAGGCTCTTCTTCGAGAGCTGTCGCTTATGTCGGCATAATATACAATAAAAAGAAATACTGGGGAGTCGGAATAGATGCGGATATTATAAAAGCGTCGATAGAAGCGCTTGTAGTTGCTGTAAATAAATTGAGTGAAATTGTGGATGGCGGAAAAGATGAAAGACTGCTGGAGATTACAAATTATATTTATGCAAATTATAAAAATGTGACATTAGAAGATCTTTCGGAAAAATTCTTTCTGTCAAAACCATATTTGTCAAAATATATTAAAGAAAAGTCAGGCATGACATTCGGCGATATTCTCAAACAGATCCGAATGAAAAAAGCGCGTGCAATGCTTAGAAGCGGGAATGCCACTGTAGAAAGCATTGCAGAGATGGTCGGGTATCAGAATGTAGAACATTTCAATCGAGTGTTCAAAAAAATGTATCATACAACACCGGTACAATATCGGAATAAAAAGTAAAATGATAAAAACAGCATGATAGCAGGGGATAGGAGGAACTATCGCTTTGGTGACTAATAAATCTCAAAGCGATAGTTCCTTTTGTGTAATTATAAATATTTTTGAAAATAAAGGATTGTTTATGATGCACAAAAAAATAAGAAATAAAGATTATTATATATTTATATTGACAGAAATATGCGGGGGGGGGTATACTTATGCTGACATTATGTAAACATTGTGCGTTTTTGAAAAAAGAAAAAATAAGTGTTTTATATATAATACTTTAAGCAATGTTTACGAAGTTAAATTTATGAAATAAACGGGTGGGAAGAAGGAGGAAAAAAGAATGAAAATGAAAAGAGTTCTGGCGTGTGCTTTATCAGCGGCCATGATTGTGACATTCGTGTCATTTGGCAATATGGGAGTTGGAATGGTACATGCTGCTGTAGATATCGAGAACGAGTCTGTAACTGTAGAAGAAAAAGTTTTAAAGGAGATTGAGTCAGAAGTTCTGAAGGCAAATGCAAAAGCAAATTCGGAGCAGAAACCGGCAGCTTGGGATAATGATGGTGAAGCTGGGTGGGCATTTGATGATGAGAATCATTGGTGGCATTCTAGATATCAGGGAAATCCTGTAGAAGGGGAAGTAAACAGTGGATTAGTAAGCGCAAGCAATCCTATTTGGATTCAGACAGGATTTGGAGAAGCAAAAAAAATTAAGAAAATAACTTATCTGTCAAGAGACAATGGTATGGGTTCTATTAATGCATATAAGGTTCAATATGCCAATGTTCAGCAGGGCGAACCGAGAGATGATGATTTTCATGATATTGCAGGTGCGGCCGGAAATTTGCAGAATGCTCGTACTGCACAGGAGATTGTATTTAACGAAGCAGTAACCGCAACGCATATCCGTCTTGTTGCAACATCGATTTATGCGAATGGCGGACAACAGTATGTGGCGGCAAAGCGCATTCGTGTGTTTGAAGAAACTGAGGGAACAGAAGGAGTAACTTATAATTTCTATAAAGAATCAGATTTTTGGGATTATGAAGTTGCATATGGCAATTTGGCTGATCAGACAGAGAATGCAGATAGATGGCATTATCAGATTAAGAAGCCTTCAGAAGGAGGGTGGATTGATATTCCGGCAAATGCATTAAAAACAAAAGATAACGGTGAAAAAAGCTGGATGAATGATGATAAGGGCTTGGATGGCACATATTATTACGCAAAGCTGAATAAGGATGAAATTACATCTACATTTCAAGGTGAGGCGTATACAGCAGTAGCATATGCGTGGAAAGCTCCAAAGAATGGTTATTTTAAGATGACATTGGAAAGTCCGATAACACAGGCAAGCAGTCCGGCACCGAGTTTCTTTGTCTGCCACTCAAGTGATAATCAGGATGGCAAAGATTTATTCCGTAATATCGTTGGTGCAAATAGTACAATTACAAGTAAAATTGCAAGAGTCCACACAGGAGAATGGCTTCGTTTAGGAGCAACTACAAAGAATGCATGGGCAAGTGGTTTGAAACCGGTAGTGATGGAAGTTACTGCAAAAGATTATGCAGTTCAGTATTTAGAAGAAGTAAGTGGTATTGAAGAAGGGAACAGTTATACAGAAGCTTCCAAACAGGCAGTTAAAGAGGCACGATCAGCATTACAAGAAGCGATTCTGCCGGAAGTTCCGGATATGGTAGTTGTTGAGCAGAAGATTACAGCGTTAGAACAGGCGATTGCAGGATTGCAAGAGTATGTTCCGGTAACAGAAGTTACATTAAATGTAACTGAGGCCAATTTGAAAGTCGGTGAGACAGTACAATTAACGGCTATAGTTGCACCGGATAATGCTAGCCAAGAAGTTCTCTGGGTATCTGATGCAGAGGGTATCGCTTCTGTTGATAGTGCAACTGGATTAGTTACAGCTAATAGTGCGGGAACGGCGATTATTACAGCAACTTCCACAATGAATCCGGAAAAGAAAGCACAATGTACAGTTGTTGTTACTCGTGATGATACAGCATTAGATGTAGCAATCAAAGCAGCAGAAGAGAAAATACGGGAAGAGAATTTTGAAAATAAATATACAGAAGCTTCAAAAACAGCTCTTAGAGAAAATTTGGAGAATGCGAAACTTGCGAAAGAGAACGCGAACCTTTCTGTGGAAGATGTGAAATTAGTTGTTGATGCATTAAATGCTTCAATCGAAGAATTACAATTAAAAGCAGTAGTTACAATCAATAATAACGATCAGATAGAAACAAAATACTGTGAAATCGGAGAACAGGTGAGAGTTGTTGCACAGACTGTGAAAGACAAGAAGTTCTCACACTGGACATTCAATGGAACTCCTATCTGTTATTCGAGTCCGTATACTTTCACAGTATATGGAGATACAACGATAGAAGCGGTTTATGTAGATGCTGGAGAAGAAGTAACTCCGCAGGCAGCTATGTTGTGCAGCGTGTCATACAATAAATCTACGCAGACTATTAAATATACGGCAAAACGTTCAGTACCTGAAGGATGTAAGATTGTAAAACATGGAATGATTTTAACAAGCAAACCAGCATGGGAAGCCTTGTATAAAGATAATCAAGAAGCGTTTAAGCTGGAAGCAGACAGAATTATTACTAAAGTAGCAACGACCACAGGTTTAGCAGGAAATTATTCTGTTAGTGTAAAATGCACAAAGCCGAATATTTGGTATGCAAAAGGTTATGTTGTATACACGGATAAGAACGGTGAGGAACAGACTGTATATAGTGATGTTGTGAGCTATGAAGTAAAATAATAAAATTAAGAGGAGAAGAGAAAGATGAAAAGAGCATTTTTAGAGCCGGGGATGGAAGTTATTAAATTTCAGGATGAGGATATCATTACAACTTCTGTTATAGAAGATAACGAAGATGGTGGGACTATCGAGGGTGAGGATCCGTAAAGTAACATTTCTGGCAGAAGTAATGTGGGGTATCGTACGAGATGCGATACCCTTGCTTTTTATCATTATATATTGATTGAATTTTATGTTTTTTGAACAGAAAAAAAGATATATCTGTTGTATTGGGATCTGAATAAAATTAAGATAGAAAAGTAAGCATATGAGGCAATGAATTTATGCGTAATACATCTTTGGAAGAAGAACTTCGATCGGGGAAAGCTTGTGTCTCCACAACGGTTGGAGACAGCATGGAACCGATGCTGCGTAATCGAAAGGATACAATTATTATAGAACCGGTTCATGGAAGACTGAAGCGATATGACCTTCCACTTTATCGAAGACCGGACGGGAAATATGTACTGCATCGTATTCTGCATGTGAAGAAGAATGGGTATGTTATCTGTGGGGACAATCGTTGGTGGAAAGAGAATGTGCCGGATGAATGGATAGTCGGTGTAGTGACAGAGTTTTATCGTAGAGAAGAGCATATATATATAACAGATCGGAAGTATCGTCTGTATGTTCATTTATGGTGCGACTTCTTTTGGATTCGTGTGTTGATCCTTCGAGTGAAACATATTTTACAGCGAATAAAGAAGAAATGAATACAGGAAAAAAGTAAGAAAAAGTAGGTTTGCGAGAATAGAGAGTCTTGTCGAACCTTTCTTTTTTTTGTATACTTTAGTAGATTATAAATTATGAGAGAGTGTGAAAAGTAGCAGGGAAGGGAAATGATATGAAGAAGAAAACACTGCTTATTAAAACAGCAGATTTATGTATCCGAATTCATTATAAATATCCGTATATTGAACAACAATGTGAAACATGGAGGGTGAATGAAGGATACGAACCGGATATTGAAGTGTCTGTTACAGATGAAGAAATTGAAACGGAATACGCGGGGTATCGTGCAGAAAGCGTGAGCAGAGCTTTGTGTGAGAGTACATGTATTTACCGTGCGATCGCAAGAAAGCTGATTGCCTTTCAGGCATTTGTTATGCACGGCGCCGTATTGGAGTTAGACGGAAAAGCGTATGTATTTACCGCGAAGAGCGGAGTCGGAAAGACAACACATACGAAGCTGTGGGTCGAGTATTTTGAAGGCAGAGCAAGTTATATTAACGGGGATAAGCCGATCATCAGATGTAAAGACGGCGTATGGTATGCATATGGCACACCGTGGATGGGAAAAGAAAAGTTTGGAAGTCAAAGTTCTGCGCCGATTCAGGCAGTTTGCTTTATTGAACGGGGAGAAGAAAATAAGATTCAAAAGATTGCTGATAAGGAAGTTATAGACAGAGTGTTTCATCAACTGTTTTTCCCTGAAGATCCTGAGACGTTGATCGAGTTCATGGGATTGGCAGACGATTTTGTTCAAAAGCTTCCGTTTTTTGTATTAAAGTGCAATATTTCAGCAGAAGCTGTACGGGTGGCTTATGAGACTTTGAGTAAAGTATAAGTTTGAAGAAACACAATTAAGGCGATAAAAAAGAAATAAAATCAGGAGAATACGAAGATGAAAATAAAAGAAGGATTTATCAAACGTCAGGTAGGAGAACGCGTCGTAGTCGTTCCAATTGGAGAAGCGGCAAAAAACTTTCATGGTATGATCAACCTTAATGAGACAGGCGGAGAATTGTGGGATCTTCTGAAAGAAAATACAGATGAGGATAAGTTGTTAGAGTCCATGCTGGAGATTTATGAGATTGAACCTGAGCAGGCGCAAAAAAGCATGAAAACTTTTCTGAGAAAATTAAGAGAGGCGGGGGTTTTGGAGGAATAAAGAGAAAGCCTTGCAGTAAGTTTTAATTGAAATCTTATAGATGTTAGTATATACTAAAATAGGCAGAAATTTTGGTTTATTTAAACAAATTTATTTATATGGAGGGCTAAAATATGAGCTACAATGCAACAGGAAACTCAGCGGGCAGAAGAATTGCTACATTGCTTGATGAGGGAAGCTTTGTTGAGATCGGCGGCGCAGTTACTGCCAGAAGCACAGATTTCAACTTGCAGGAAAAAGAAACTCCGGCTGATGGTGTTATTACCGGTTATGGAGTGATTGACGGCAATCTTGTGTATGTGTACAGTCAGGATGCCGCAGTGCTCAACGGAGCGATTGGAGAGATGCATGCAAAGAAGATCGCAAATATCTATGATATGGCGATGAAGATGGGAGCTCCTGTCATCGGTCTTATCGATTGTGCCGGATTGAGACTTCAGGAAGCTACGGATGCTTTAGAAGCTTTTGGAAGTGTTTACTACAAGCAGGCAATGGCATCGGGAGTTGTTCCGCAGATTGCGGCGATTTTCGGTATGTGCGGCGGCGGACTTGCAGTTGTTCCGGGACTTGCTGACTTTACATTCATGGAAGAAAAAAGCGGAAAGCTTTTTGTAAATTCTCCGAATGCGCTTGCAGGAAACGAGATTTCAAGATGTGATACTTCCGCTGCAAAATACCAGAGTGAGACGGCAGGTCTTGTCGACGGTATCGGAACAGAAGCGGATATTTTAAATGAAATTCGTTCTTTGATCTGCATGATCCCGGCAAATAATGAAGATGATCTGTCCTATGAAGAATGTATGGACGATCTGAATCGTATTTGTCCGGATGTTGAAAATGCGGCAGCCGATACTGCAATCGTTCTTTCACAGATTGCAGATGATCAGATTTTTACAGAGATGAAGAAAGATTACGCAAAAGAAATGGTGACAGGGTTTATTCGTCTGAACGGTATGACGGTCGGGGCTGTTGCGAATCGTACAAAAGTTTACGCAGAAGACGGAACAGAGGCAGCATCATTTGATTGTGCACTTACAGTGGATGGCTGTAAGAAAGCGGTTGACTTTGTGAATTTCTGTGATGCATTCTCGATTCCGGTGCTCACATTGACAAATGTAGAAGGATTTTCAGCTACGCTCGACTCTGAAAAAGATATGGCAAGAGCTGTGGCAAGAATGACTTATGCGTTTGCTGAGGCAACAGTGCCGAAAGTGAATGTAATTATAGGAAATGCTTATGGAAGCGCATACATCGCGATGAACAGCAAATCAATCGGTGCGGACATGGTATATGCATGGGAAAATGCAAAGATCGGTATGATGGATGCAAACCTTGCGGCTCGTATCATGTATGATGACGCGGACATGGAAACACAAAAAGAGAAAGCGGCAGAATATGAAAAAATCCAATCCAGTGCTAAATCAGCGGCTCGCAGAGGATATGTTGATGCGATCATCACGCCTGCCGATACGAGAAAATATGTGATCGGCGCATTTGAGATGCTGTTTACAAAGAGAGAGGATCGTCCGAATAAGAAACACGGTACGGTTTAGTGAGGTGAGGCGAAGTGAAGAAAAAAATCAGTTTATTAGGGCTTATCCTCATTCTTGTTTTTAGTTTTTCGGGATGCGGAAAGTCTGATGATACAGTAGAATATGATCAGGAACAGCTTGAGCAGTATGCCGATTTTATAGTTCAGAATTTCAGTATGATGGGAGAGGCGGATTTTCAGAACTTTTCCGATATGTCTGATCTTGAACTTGAAATGACTCTTCTTCAGGCAGGCGTACCTGTAACAGGAGAAAATTTCCTGACGATGATGGGGGCGTGGGATGCCGGAGAACAAGAATGCGGAGAGTTTGTCGGCTTAAAAGACGGTTATACAATGGAAACAACAAATGAAGGCGCACTTCTGACTGTTGAAGGAGATTTTGCGGAAAGAGACGGAGCGCTTGAATTTGCGTTTGATAAGAAAGGAAATATCGAGAGTCTGACGATCGGAGCACATTACAGTACGGCGGAGATTTTGAAAAAAGCAGGACTTAATACGATTCTCGGAATGGGAACGGTTTTTGTTGTATTGATCTTTATTTCATTTATTATTTCACTGTTTAAATTTATTCCGGCGCTTGAACAGAAGTTTAAAAAGAGTGCAAAAACAGAGATTGTAAATGAAAAACCAACGGCAGCTTTGAAAACGGAGATGCCGGAAGTGTCGGAAGATGTTACGGAGGATACAGAGCTTGCAGCGGTAATTGCGGCGGCAATCGCGGCATCTGAAGGAACATCGGCAGACGGATTTATCGTTCGTTCTATAAAGAGAAGAAAATCAAATAAATGGAATTAAAGAAAAGGAGATAAGAAAATGAAAAATTATACAATTACAGTAAATGGGAATGTATATGATGTAACAGTGGAAGAAAAAGGCGCAGGCGCTGTTCCGGCTTTGAAACCGGCTCCGAAAGCAGCTCCGGCTCCGAAAGCGGCACCTGCTCCAGTGGCAAAAGCAGCGGGCGCAGGAAACATTCAGGTGAAAGCAGGCGCGGCAGGAAAAGTATTCCAGATCCCGACAAGCGTAGGTCAGAGTGTTCAACAGGGTGATACAGTGATCGTGATCGAGGCAATGAAGATGGAAATTCCGGTTGTTGCACCGGAAGCGGGAACGATCGCAAGTATTGATGTGGCTGTAGGAGATGCGATAGAATCAGGAGCAGTATTAGCTACGTTAAATTAGTTACTGACGGAGGTTTTTAACAAATGGAATATATTTCAAATACACTGGGAAACCTCATTGAACAGACAGCGTTTATGAATCTTACGGTCGGAAACCTGATCATGATCGCAGTTGCGTGTGTGTTTCTCTATTTAGCAATCAGACACGGCTTTGAGCCGCTTCTGCTTGTACCGATTGCTTTCGGTATGCTGCTTGTAAATATCTATCCTGATATTATGCTTCATGCCGAGGACTCAGCGAATGGTACGGGTGGATTACTTTATTACTTCTATGTCCTTGACGAGTGGTCGATCCTTCCGTCTTTGATCTTCCTCGGTGTAGGAGCAATGACGGATTTCGGACCTTTGATCGCGAACCCGAAAAGTTTCCTTCTCGGAGCTGCCGCTCAGTTTGGTATCTTTGCTGCATATTTAGGCGCTATGGCAATGGGATTTTCAGATAAAGCTGCCGCAGCGATCTCCATTATCGGAGGAGCTGACGGACCGACATCTATTTTCCTTGCCGGAAAACTGCAACAGACAGCGATTCTCGGACCGATCGCGGTAGCGGCATATTCTTATATGTCACTTGTACCGATCATCCAGCCGCCGATCATGAAACTTCTTACGACGGAGAAAGAACGTAAGATCAAGATGGAGCAGCTTCGTCCGGTATCAAAATTAGAGAGAATTCTTTTCCCGATCATTGTAACGATCGTTGTTTGTACGATTCTTCCGACGACAGCTCCTCTTGTAGGTATGCTTATGCTCGGAAACTTGTTTAAAGAGTCCGGTGTTGTAAGACAGCTTACAGAGACCGCTTCTAATGCGTTGATGTATATCGTTGTAATTTTGCTCGGAACATCTGTGGGAGCGACAACAAGCGCTGAGGCGTTCTTGAATTGGGATACTTTAAAAATCGTTGCTCTCGGACTGATTGCATTTGCGTTCGGTACAGCGGCGGGAGTGTTGATCGGTAAAATCATGTGCTGGGCAACGAAAGGAAAAGTCAATCCGCTGATTGGGTCTGCGGGCGTATCTGCAGTTCCTATGGCGGCGCGTGTTTCACAGAAAGTGGGAGCCGAGGCTGATCCGACTAACTTCTTATTGATGCATGCGATGGGTCCGAATGTCGCGGGTGTTATCGGTACTGCGGTTGCAGCCGGAACATTTATGGCAATCTTTGGCGTTAAGTAATTGATGGAGGAAAAATAAATGGCAGAAATTGAAAAAAAACCGGTTAAAATAGTAGAAACGATTCTGCGTGACGCGCATCAGTCATTGATCGCTACAAGAATGACTACAGAACAGATGCTTCCGATCATTGAAAAGATGGATCAGGTCGGTTATCATGCAGTTGAATGCTGGGGAGGAGCTACGTTTGATGCGTCTTTGCGCTTCCTGAAAGAAGATCCATGGGAGAGGCTTCGTAAATTCCGTGACGGATTTAAAAATACAAAACTTCAGATGCTGTTCCGCGGACAAAATATTCTGGGGTATCGCCCGTACGCAGATGATGTAGTAGAATACTTTGTACAAAAATCAGCGGCAAATGGAATTGATATTATCCGAATTTTTGATTGTCTGAATGATATCAGAAACTTGAAGACAGCAGTGACGGCCGCAAATAAAGAAAAAGCACATGCACAGGTAGCGATGTCTTATACACTTGGCGATGCGTATACTCTTGATTACTGGGTGGATCTTGCAAAGAGAATCGAAGATATGGGAGCGAATTCTATTTGCGTTAAAGATATGGCAGGACTTCTTGTTCCGTATGAAGCGACAGAACTTGTCACAGCGCTGAAAGAGGCAGTAAATATCCCGATTGAAATGCATACACATTATACATCGGGAGTTGCTTCGATGACTTATATGAAATCTGTAGAGGCAGGAGCTGATATCATTGACACCGCAATGTCTCCGTTTGCTCTCGGAACGTCGCAGCCGGCAACGGAAGTGATGGTGGAAACGTTCAAAGGTACGCCGTATGATACTGGATTAGATCAGAAACTGTTATCTGAGATTGCGGATTATTTCCGTCCGATCAGAGATGAAGCGCTTGAAAGCGGACTGCTTAATCCGAAAAACCTCGGAGTTAATATTAAGACTTTATTATATCAGGTTCCGGGAGGAATGCTTTCTAATCTGACATCTCAGTTAAAAGAACAGGGAGCGGAAGAAAAATTCTATGAAGTGCTTGAGGAAGTACCACGCGTGCGTAAAGATCTTGGCGAGCCGCCGCTTGTTACTCCGTCTTCTCAGATTGTCGGAACACAGGCTGTATTTAATGTTCTGATGGGTGAGAGATATAAGATGGCGACAAAAGAGACAAAAGATATTCTTGCAGGAAAATATGGCGCGACTGTAAAACCGGTTGACGCTCAGCTTCAGAAAAAGATTTTAGGTGAGAATGCAGAGATCATCACATGTCGTCCGGCAGATTTGATCCCGAATGAGCTCGATACACTTCGCAAAGAGTGCGAGCAGTGGATACAGCAGGATGAAGATGTTCTTACGTATGCATTATTCCCGCAGGTTGCCGTTGATTTCTTTAAATACAGACAGGCACAGCAGACAAAAGTTGACGCTGCAGTAGCAGATACTAAGAACGGAGCATATCCGGTATAGATAAAAGGAATAGTGACAGGATCGAACGATTGAATTTATTCAGGAGATCGATCCTGTTTTATTTGTACTCTTTTTCGTTTAGTGGTATCATAAAAAGGAATTTTGAGAAGCGGGAGGTCTTGAATGAAATATTCGGGAAGCATTTCAGATAGAATTAAGGCTCTTAGAGCCGAGATGAGACGGGAAAAGATAGATCTTTATATTATTCCGTCAACAGATTATCATAACAGTGAATATATAGGTGAATATTTTAAGGAACGTCAATATATGACCGGATTTACAGGCTCTGCTGGAACTGTGGTGTTTACAGAGGAGAAAGCGGGGCTTTGGACAGACGGGCGCTATTTTATACAGGCAGAACAAGAACTGCAGGGCAGTGAGATCATCCTTTTTAAAGCAGGGGAGCCGGGCTGCCCGGAAATCGAAGAATTTATACGGACAGAATTGCCGGAAGGCGGAAAGATCGGATTTGATGGCCGTACGATTCGGGTAGAACAAGGAAAAGAATTTGAAAAGATTGCCGAAGAAAAATGCGGAGCGCTGTCTTATCTTTCGGATCTTGTCGATGTTGTCTGGAAAGACAGACCGCCTTTGCCGACGGAAAAAGCGTTCTTTTTGGATGAATTTTACTCGGGAGAAACAGCAGCTTCTAAGTTGGAAAGAGTAAGGTGTAAGATGGATGAATCAGGAGCTGATGTACATCTGTTATCAAGTCTTGATGATATTGCGTGGCTATTAAACATCAGAGGAAACGATATCTTGTGTTGTCCTCTTGTTTTGGCATATTTAATAATCTATAAGGATCATGTTGAATTGTTTGCAGATGAAGAAAAGTTCTCCGATGATATGAAGCGGGAATTTGCGAAAAATCATGTTGCTCTAAGACCATATACAGAAATCGAAAATGCGGTCGGAAAACTAAGCGGCAGGAAGAAAATGCTGATAGATCCCGAGCGTCTTAGCTATGCTTTATATAAATTGATACCGGATGAAACTGAAATGATAGAGAAAGAGAATCCGGAAATCATAATGAAATCTGTAAAAAATGATATTGAAACAGAGCATATTCGCAGGGCGCATTTAAAGGATGCGGCTGCACATACAAAATTTATATATTGGCTGAAAGAAAATATCGGGAAAACAGAGATTACCGAACGGTCAGCTTCCGCTCGTTTAGAAGAGTTTAGAAAAGAGCAGGATGGATATTTAGGACCAAGTTTTGAACCAATCAGCGCATACTACGAACATGGAGCGATTGTCCATTACAGTGCATCGAAGGAAAGCGACGCACGATTAGAAAAGGGGCATTTTCTTTTAACAGATACCGGAGGACATTATAAGGATGGATCGACTGATATTACAAGAACCGTGGCTTTAGGTGAAGTGAGTTATCAGGAAAAAGAAGATTTCACTCTTGTTTTGCGTTCGATGCTCAGACTTATGAACGCTGTGTTTTTGGAAGGGTGCAGCGGTGCGAATTTAGACTGTCTTGCAAGAGAAGTGTTTTGGAAGGAAAGGCTGAATTTTAATCATGGCACGGGTCATGGGGTTGGATATCTTTTGAATATTCACGAGCCTCCGATTAATTTCAGATGGAAGGAAGGCAAAAATGCTGCGCCGGCTCTTCAAAAAAATATGATAATTACAGATGAACCGGGGATTTACAGAGCAGGCCGACATGGCGTCAGAATTGAAAATGATCTTCTTGTCGTAGAAGATACGCAGAACGAGTTCGGAAAGTTTTTGAAATTTGAGCCGCTTACCTATGTTCCGATTGATCTTGATGCAATTCTCCATGAAAAAATGAGTGATGAAGAAAAAAAGATGCTGAACGAATATCATGCTGCCGTTTATGAAAAAGTCGGAATGTATTTAGAGGAGAACGAGCGAGAGTGGCTGAAGCGATATACAAGACCGATATAAATTATGCACATCTGCAAATCGGACAATGACAGTAAAGAAAAAATAAGATATAATCAGTTGGTGATAATTGAGAAAAAGTAGGAAACAAAAATGGGACAAAATGAAACAACGACAAATGAACTTTTATTAAGAATTAAAGAAAAATATAAAAAAATGAGTAAAGGACAGCGGCGTCTTGCAGATTATGTATGCAATGATTACGACAAAGCGGTTTTTTTGACGGCTGCCAAATTAGGAGAGATCGTCGGGGTCAGTGAGTCAACTGTAGTGCGATTCGCTACACAGCTTGGCTATAAAGGATATCCGGGATTTCAAAAGGCATTAGAAGAACTTGTCCGTAATAAGCTGAATTCGATCCAGAGGATGGAAGTGACGTATGGAAGAATCAGCCAAAGTGAAATACTGGAAACTGTTCTTCAATCCGATATAGATAAGATTAAGATGACTCTTGCAGATATCGACCATAAAGCATTTGATCTTGCGATTGACACGCTCCTGAATGCGAGGAGAGTTTATGTAATAGGGATCAGAAGCTGCGCTCCGTTAGCATCATTTTTAGGATTTTACTTAAATCTTGTTTGTGATAACGTATCTGTTGTCGATGTAAACAGTTCCAGTGAAATATTTGAACAGTTGATCAGAATTAACGAACATGATGTTATCATAGGGATCAGTTTTCCGAGATATTCTATGCGGACATTAAAAGCATTGGAGTTTGCAAGTAACCGAAAGGCAAAAGTGATCACTTTAACGGACAGCGTCCATTCGCCTATGAATCTGTATTCATCGTGCAATCTGATTGCAAGAAGTGATATGGCGTCGATCGTAGACTCTCTTGTAGCGCCGTTAAGCGTAGTGAATGCTCTCGTAGTGGCGCTTTGCATGAAGAGACAAAAAGAAGTTGTATCAACACTTGAGACGTTAGAGGAAATATGGGGAGAATATGAAGTGTACAGCAGAGATGAATTAGATCCTATGAAACGTTCGTTTTTCCCGGATGAAACGGCAGGAGGAAAAGATGAGTAAAGTGATAGTTGTCGGAGGCGGAGCCGCAGGAATGATGGCGGCTGTATTTGCCGCCGAAAACGGGCATCATGTTCAGATTTATGAGAAAAATGACAGATTGGGCAGGAAATTATTTATAACGGGAAAGGGACGCTGTAATATTACAAATGCATCGGATGTTGAAGAATTATTTCAGGCGGTAGTCAGTAACCCAAAGTTTTTATATAGTGCATTTTACAGTTTTACGAATGAACAGGTGATCGACTTTTTTGAAAATCTCGGTGTGAAGACGAAGGTTGAAAGAGGAAACAGAGTCTTTCCTGTTTCCGATCATTCGTCGGATATAATCGGGGCGCTTCAAAGAGAACTGCACCGTCTCGGCGTTCAGATATCTCTTTGTACGGAAGTGGAAAAAATATGTGTAGAAAACGAGAAAATAACAGGAATCATTATTTCTGATGATTCCCAAAAACAAAAGCAGCATTTTGTTGACGCAGATGCGGTGATCATAGCGACTGGAGGGATTTCTTATCCTGCTACAGGATCGACAGGAGACGGATACCGATTTGCAAAAACATGCGGGCATAAGGTTACCGAACTTTTTCCGGCTCTCGTTCCGATGGAAGTAAAAGAATGGTATGCAAAACAGCTTCAGGGTCTGTCGCTTCGGAACGTATGTATCCGTGTGACCGACGGAAAAAGGAAATTATATGAAGAATTCGGAGAGATGCTGTTTACCCATTATGGAGTGACAGGTCCGGTTATTTTAAGCGCTAGCAGTATTGTAGGAAAAAGGCTGAAAGAAAAAGAGCTGACTTTACATATCGACTTAAAACCGGCGCTTACAGAAGAACAACTCGACAAACGGATTCTCAGAGAGTTCGATGCGAATCATAACAAACAGTTTAAAAATGCAGTCGATAGTTTGTTTCCGGCAAAACTAAAACCTGTTATGACAGAACTTTCAGGTATTGCGGAAGAAAAGAAAGTAAATGAGATTACAAAAGAAGAAAGAATGCGGTTTGTACGTCTGATCAAAGATTTTAAAATGACGCTTACAAGTTTAAGAAGCTATAGCGAGGCGATCATTACAAAAGGCGGAGTAAGCGTAAAAGAGATCCATCCGGGAACAATGGAGTCAAAGTTTGTTAAAAATTTATATTTTTCGGGAGAAGTTTTGGATCTTGATGCTCTTACAGGAGGTTATAATCTTCAGATTGCATGGTCTACGGCATATCTTGCGGGAATGAATGCCGGAAGAGAAGAATAAAAGAAAAAGCAGTAAGAAAGGGGAAAGAAAATGGGATATAATGTGGCGGTGGACGGCCCGGCAGGAGCCGGAAAAAGTACGATAGCAAAACTGGTGGCGAAAGAAAAAGGATATATATATGTAGATACAGGAGCAATGTATAGAGGATTGGCGATCCATTTTCTGAAAAAAGGAATTTCGCCGGAAGACAAAGAGGCTGTTGCAAAAGCGTGCATAGATGCAGATGTAAGTATTGTGTACGAAAACGGAGTACAGCAGGTTTATTTAAACGGTGAAAATATTACAGGCATGCTTCGTACAGAAGAAGTTGGAAATATGGCGTCAAAAACGTCGGCTATCCCGGCGGTTAGGGAAAAGCTTTTAGAATTGCAGAAAACGCTGGCACGCGAAAAAGATGTGATCATGGACGGACGGGATATCGGAACAAATATTCTTCCGAATGCAGATGTGAAAATCTATCTGACTGCCAGCGTAGAAACAAGAGCAAAACGTAGATATGATGAGCTTGCGTCAAAAGGGGAATCATGTGACTTTGACGAGATTGCACGGGATATCAAGGAAAGAGATGAACGTGACATGACAAGAGAAATTGCACCGTTGAAAAAAGCAGAGGATGCGATCTTAGTAGACAGTTCGGATATGACGATTGATGAAGTGGTAAGTAAAATATGCAGCTTCTGTAATTAGTGAGAGGAAAATACAGTGAAAGTGATAAAAGCAAAGACTGCCGGATTTTGTTTCGGAGTAAAGCGGGCGGTTGACACGGTATATAAGCAGGTAGATACAAAGTGTGGACAGATTTATACGTATGGTCCGATTATCCACAATGAAGAAGTTATCAAAGATATGAGGGATAAAGGGGTTATCGTACTACGTTCTGAAGAAGATTTGGATATGATCAGTCAAGGTACGGTCATTATCCGGTCTCACGGAGTGGAAAAACGCATTTATGAAAAGATCGAACAAAAAGGTCTTAGAATTGTAGATGCTACCTGCCCATTTGTGAAAAAGATTCATAATATTGTATCTGAAAAGAGCGGAGAGGGATTTCATATTATTATAATCGGAAACCCGGAACATCCTGAAGTTGTAGGGATAAAAGGATGGGCGAAAGACAATGTAACCGTCATACAAAGTGCGGAAGATGCGGAATGTTTTACAGCTGATCGAAAAGAGAAAATCTGCATTGTTTCCCAGACGACATTTAATTACAATAAATTTAAAGATTTAGTTGAAATTATAATGAAAAAGAGTTATGATGTAAGTGTTTTAAATACAATCTGTAATGCTACAAAAGAGCGTCAGACTGAAGCTGAAAGCATTGCAGAGTCGGTGGATGCTATGATCGTTATTGGAGATAAACATAGTTCCAATACTCAGAAATTAGTTGAGATCTGCCGCAAAGCATGTGACAATACGTACTATATACAGACACTTGACGATTTGGATTTGAATCAATTAGGGTCAGTGGAAACAGTAGGTATTACAGCAGGGGCATCCACGCCCAACAATATAATTGAGGAGGTTCAAAATAATGTCAGAATTATCTTTTGAACAGATGTTAGACGAGTCATTTAAAACGATTCACAATGGAGAAGTAGTTGAGGGAACGGTAATCGATGTAAAACCGGAAGAGATTATCCTGAATATCGGTTATAAGGCAGACGGTATCATTACAAAGAATGAATACTCCAACGATCCGTCAGTTGACCTCACAAAAGTAGTATCCGTAGGTGATACGATGACAGTCAAAGTTTTGAAAGTAAACGACGGAGAGGGTCAGGTTCTTCTTACATATAAGAGACTTGCAGCCGAGAAAGGAAATGAGAGACTGCGTGAAGCGTTTGAGAACAAAGAAGTCCTCAAAGCTACAGTTACACAGATTCTCGGAGGCGGCATTTGCGCTACAGTTGATGAAGTCAGAGTGTTTATCCCGGCAAGCCTTGTATCTGATTCTTATGAGAAAGATCTTGGAAAATATGAAGGTCAGGAAATTGAATTCGTAATCAGCGAGTTCAATCCGAGAAGAAACCGTGTGATCGGAGACAGAAGACAGCTTCTTGTTGCAGAACGTGCCGAGAAACAGAAAGAACTGTTTGCAAGATTACAAGTCGGAGACAGAGTAGACGGCGTGATCAAAAATGTGACGGATTTCGGAGCGTTTGTTGATCTTGGCGGAGTTGACGGACTTCTCCATATTTCTGAAATGTCATGGGGAAGAATTGATAATCCGAAGAAAAACTTCCACGTAGGTGATACTCTTACTGTTCTTGTGAAAGACATTCACGATACAAAAGTTGCCTTAAGTTTGAAGTTCCCGGAGACAAACCCGTGGGCGAATGCTTCAGAGAACTTTGCAGTAGGTACAGTGATCACAGGCAAAGTTGCACGTATGACAGATTTCGGTGCATTTGTTGAACTTGCACCGGGAGTTGATGCGCTTCTTCATGTATCTCAGATTTCGAGAGAACATGTTGAGAAACCATCGGATGTTCTTTCTGTAGGTCAGGAGATTACAGCTAAGATTGTTGACCTGAACGAAGAAGAGAAGAAGATCAGCCTGAGCATGAAAGCATTGGAAGCTGATCGTGATGAAGAAGATGCAGTATCTGTTGATTACGAAGCAGATGCTGAGTAATTATCTTTTGTATTTTATATAATGGATAAGATAGGGGACGATACTTGCATAGAGTGTCGTTCTCTTTATTATGTTAAAAAGATAACATTCTTCTGAAAATACAGAATTGTATGATTTTGTCGTTTGAATGACTGGATTTTTATGCTTCATTCTAGTAAAATAACGTAATATGAAAATAATGCGGGAATAGAGTGTGATAAGTAGATTCTGTTTCGGCGGGAAAGAAAGGAAGAATATCATGGGACTTCTGACATTTAAAGGCGGTATCCATCCGGATGACGGAAAGCGTTTTTCAAAAGACAGTGAAATACGTACATTACTGCCGAAAGGGGAACTGGCGTATCCGCTTTCACAGCATATCGGAGCGCCTGCGAATCCGATCGTAAAAAAAGGAGATCATGTTTTAAAAGGACAGAAGATTGCGGAAGCAGGAGGTTTTGTGTCATCACCGATCCATGCTTCTGTATCCGGAACTGTGAAAGGAATTGAATATCGGTTTAATCCGGCAGGTACAAAAACAGAATGTATCATCATTGAAAATGATGGAGAATACGCGGAAATAAACGATCTTACGGTGAAACCTTTTGGTGAGATGACAAGAGAAGAGATCATTGAGAGAATCGGTGAAGCCGGTATTGTCGGAATGGGAGGCGCAGGTTTTCCTACGAGGGTAAAGCTTTCTCCGAAAGAACCTGAAAAGATAGAATATATTATTGCGAACTGTGCAGAGTGTGAACCGTATATTACGGCAGATTACAGAAGGATGTTGGAGAATACCGGACAACTGGTGAACGGTATGCGTATAATCCTTTCGCTGTTTCCGAATGCAAAAGGAATCTTTGCGGTAGAAGATAATAAAAAAGACTGTATTGAAAAATTAAACAAAGAAACAGAAAATGACCCGAATATGGAAGTGAAGGCACTCATGACAAAATATCCTCAGGGAGCGGAACGTCAGTTGATCTATGCAGTGACAAAACGTGCGATCAATTCATCTATGCTCCCGGCAGATGCGGGTTGTATTGTTGATAATGTGGAAACATTGATCGGGATTCATATGGCAGTAGCTGAGGGGAAACCTCTTACGGAACGTGTTGTTACTGTAAGCGGAGACGCCATAAATTCTCCGGGAAACTTTAAAGTTCTTCTTGGAACAAACCATATGGAATTAATTGAAGCGGCGGGTGGATTTTCTCAACAGCCGGAAAAATTGATATCCGGAGGGCCTATGATGGGATTCGCCATGGTAAGTGCAGAAGCTCCGGTAACAAAAACATCTTCTTCTATTCTTGCGTTTAAGGAAGATATAGTTTCAAAAAGCGTGGAGACGGCATGTATCAACTGTGCAAGATGCGTTGATGTCTGTCCGAGTCGTATTATACCTTCACGATTAGCCGATCTTGCCCAAAGACATGATGAAAAGGCTTTTGTTGCGATGAATGGACTTGAATGTGTGGAATGTGGATCATGCAGTTATGTGTGTCCGGCGAAAAGACCTTTGAAACAGGCTATCGGTTCTATGAGAAAAATTGCGCTTGCAAATAAAAGAAAGAAGTAAGTGAGAGGTGAGAGAAAAGTGAATGAAAATTATCATGTATCAGCATCCCCGCATATTCGGGATAAGATAAAAAGCAGCAATATCATGCTTCTTGTTGTGATTGCCCTGCTCCCTGCTACTGTATTCGGAATTTGGAATTTTAGACATGAAAATGCGTGGATCTTAGTTGTTGCTACAACGGCGGCTGCTGTGCTTGCAGAGTATATCTATGAAAAATTAATGCATAAACCGGTTACAATCGGTGATTTCAGCGCAGTTGTTACAGGTCTTTTACTTGCATTGAATCTTCCTCCGACGCTTCCGTGGTGCATGGGGGTACTCGGAGCCGTATTTGCAATCGTTGTTGTAAAACAGCTTTTCGGTGGATTGGGACAAAATTTTATGAATCCGGCCTTAGCTGCAAGATGCTTTCTTCTAATCTGTTTTACGCAAAAAATGACGTATTTTGTGTATGACGGCGTGACAGGCGCAACTCCGCTTGCACAATTAAAGAGCGGCAATGTAGTAAATACGATGGATATGCTTCTTGGAAATGTCCGGGGAACGATCGGAGAGACATCGGTGATCGCGATTATGATCGGAGCGATGTTCTTAATATTGACAGGAGTGATAGATCTTAGAATTCCGGGATCTTATATCGTATCATTTGTTATTTTTATCACGCTTTTCGGCGGCAATGGATTTGATCCGTGGTACATAACCGCTCATTTATGCGGCGGCGGTCTGATGCTTGGAGCATGGTTTATGGCAACAGATTATGTGACTGCTCCGATTACGAGCAAAGGAAAGATTTTGTATGGCATTTGTATGGGAATCTTAACCGGACTGTTCCGTTTGTTCGGAGCTTCGGCAGAAGGGGTATCTTATGCAATCATCATCAGTAACCTTTTGGTTCCGTTGATCGAGAAGGTTACTCTTCCGAAACCTTTCGGTAAAGGAGGAGAAAAGTAATGAATAAAATTATAAAAAATACGTTGATCTTAACTGCAATAACAGTTGTTTCAGGACTTTTGCTCGGAATTGTTTACGATGTTACAAAAGAGCCGATTGCGCAGGCGCAGGAGCGTACAAAACAAAAGGCGTTTCAGACAGTGCTTCCCGAGGCTTCAGAGTTTACATCCAGCAATTTCGATGAAAAAGAGGCGGCAAAAATTTTAAAAGAAAACGGTTATACAGACGATATAACAGAAGTAGCGGAAGCGACAGATAAAAAAGGGAAAGTAATCGGTTACGTGATCAATGTCACTTCTCACGAAGGGTATGGCGGCGACATTGAAATTTCTGTAGGAATCGCCTCGGACGGAACAGTGAAAGGAATTGAGATGCTCTCCATCGGAGAGACGGCGGGATTAGGAATGAAAGCGAAAGACGCTGAATTTAAAGATCAGTTTCGGGATAAAAAAGTGCAAAAATTCACTTATACGAAAAATGGAGAAAAAGGCGATGATAAGATCGATGCCATCAGCGGCGCTACGATTACGACAAATGCAGTGACTAATGCCGTTGATTCAGCACTGATTTATTATCAAACGGAGTTAGGAGGCGGTATCAATGAATAAATGTGCAGAACGTCTTTATAATGGCCTTGTGAAAGAAAATCCTACGTTCGTTCTCATGCTCGGTATGTGTCCGACTCTTGCGGTTACAACATCTGCGATCAACGGAATCGGTATGGGGCTTTCTACGACAGCGGTACTTGTGATGTCAAATATGTTGATTTCTATGTTGAGAAAAGTGATTCCGGCATCAGTGCGTATGCCTGCTTTTATCGTTGTTGTAGCTTCTTTTGTTACGATCGTTGATTTTTTGATGGCGGGATTTGTTCCCGGGCTTTATAAATCACTCGGATTGTATATCCCTTTGATCGTAGTAAACTGTATTATTTTGGGGAGAGCGGAAAGCTATGCATCAAAAAATCCGGTGCTTCCTTCGATTTTCGACGGGATCGGTATGGGACTTGGATTCACGGTCGGTCTTACGGCAATCGGTATTGTGAGAGAACTGCTTGGTGCAGGCGAGGTGTTCGGCATTCGTGTTATGCCGCAGTCATATGAACCTCTTACGATTTTTGTTCTTGCCCCGGGTGCGTTTTTTGTATTGGCATGTCTTGTAGCTCTTCAGAATAAAGTGAAAGCGAATCTTGAGAAAAAAGGAAAAAAAGTTCCGGTATCGTCAGGATGCGGCGAAGGTTGCTCTGCATGTGCAAGCAAAGGAATCTGCGGAGGTCATCTCGCAGAAAACGAACCACATCATGAAGAGACGAATGTAAAAGAAGAGGAGGAGGCATAAATGCAGGAATTACTTTTGATTGCAGTCGGAGCTGCGTTTGTAAATAATGTTGTCCTTAGTCAGTTCCTCGGTATCTGTCCGTTTTTAGGTGTTTCTAAAAATGTAAAAACTGCAGCCGGAATGGGCGGAGCAGTTGTATTCGTTATCACAATCGCTTCGTTTGTAACAGGATTGATCTATAAATTCATCCTTGGAAACCCGAAAATTTTAGGAGGAGAGCTCCAATATTTAAACACTATCGTATTTATCCTTGTCATAGCAGCTCTTGTACAGTTCGTAGAGATGTTTTTAAAGAAAGTGATGCCTCCGTTATATAATGCCCTCGGCGTTTATCTTCCGCTGATTACAACGAACTGCGCGGTTCTTGGCGTAGCGCTGACAAACGTACAAAACGGATATTATGAAAAAGGTGTCGGGATCGGTTTGCTGACCGGTGTAGTGAACGGATTTGCGACAGCGGCGGGATTTTTTGTTGCGATTGTTCTTATGGCCGGAATTCGGGAAAAAATCGAACACAATAATGTTCCCGAAGCATTTAAAGGAACTCCGATCGTTCTTGTGACAGCCGGACTGATGGCAATCGCATTTTGCGGATTTTCAGGATTAATATAGGAGGTGCGATAGAATGAATATAACAGCGATTCTTTTGGCTGCCGCGATCGTCGGTGGAGCCGGATTATTTATCGGTATTTTCCTAGGTGTATCCGGAAAAAAATTCGCAGTTGAAGTTGATGAAAGAGAAGAGGCGATTCTCGATGTTTTACCTGGAAATAACTGTGGAGGCTGCGGTTATGCAGGATGTTCAGGCCTCGCTGCGGCGATTGCTCAGGGAAAAGCGGATGTAGGAGGATGCCCGGTCGGAGGCGCTTCTGTAGCTGGGAAGATCGGTGAGATTATGGGCGTAGACGCCTCGGCAAGCGAAAGAAAAACTGCATTTGTAAAATGCGGCGGAACATGTGAAAAGACAAAAAGTGAATATGAATATTATGGAATCAAAGACTGTATCATGGCAAGTCAGATGCAGGATGGAGGAGCAAAAGGGTGTGCATACGGGTGTCTCGGATATGGCTCATGCGTGGATGCCTGTCCGTTTGATGCAATCCATATTGTAGATGGAATAGCAGTTGTTGATAAGGAAGCATGTAAAGCATGTGGAAAATGTGTGGATGCATGTCCGAAGCACCTGATCGAATTGATCCCGTATAAGCAGAAAACATTTGTGCAGTGTAACTCAAATGAGAAAGGGAAAGCATTAATGGACGTCTGCCAAGTCGGATGTATCGGATGTCGTCTCTGCGAGCGAAACTGCGAAGCCGGGGCTATTACAGTTAATAACTTTTTGGCTCATATAGATGCCGACAAATGCACAAATTGCGGCGTATGTGCAGAAAAATGTCCTCGAAAGATCATAACAGTACGGTTTGAAGCGTGAGTAAATGAAGCGTTAAAAGTGTAGTGTATCGCCGGGATTTTCAACGTGTGTGAGGTTAGAAATGAAGAAAAACGATAACATTCTTATACTTGGCATCCTGTTCATTGCGCTGGTCGTGCTGGGAATTCAGCTATTACACTCGGCAAACGGTACGGAGAAAGTAAAAATTACTGTAGACGGGAAGGTTTTTGGCACATATCTGTTGTCTGAAGATCGAACTGTTTCAGTGAACGAAACGAATATAGTTTTAATTACGGAGGGTACGGTTTCAATGGAGTCCGCTGATTGTCCGGATCAGATTTGTGTTCACCATCAGAGGATCAAAAGAAGTGGAGAAAGTATTATATGTCTTCCGAATAAAGTCGTTGTGTCGATAGAAGGCGGAGGCGAAGAAAAACTTGACGGAACTGTACAATAGTCAGGAGAGAGTGATTTGAGAACCAGAGCTGCATATTTCGGTATATTTACAGCGCTGGCATTGATTTTAGGTTATGTGGAACTGCTGATTCCCATTCACTTTGGGATTCCCGGAGCAAAACTGGGACTTGCGAATCTTATAACAATTCTTGTTCTATATAAAATGGGGTGGAAAGAAGCGTTTCTCTTATCTGTTGCCCGCGTTGTTTTAGGCGGTTTTATATTCAGTAATCTATTTTCTATTTTATATAGTCTGGCAGGCGGGATTTTAAGTCTGATCGTTATGGGAATATTGAAAAAAACAGGGAAATTTACTGTAGTCGGTGTCAGCGTCTGCGGCGGTGTTTTTCATAATGTCGGTCAGCTTGCGGTTGCCATGGCTGTGGTTCAGACATACGAAGTAGGATATTACTTCCCTGTACTTTTGATTGCGGGGCTTTTGACGGGAATGCTCATAGGAATGATATCTGCCGAAGTACTGAAACGAACTAAAAATTTACGATTAAAGGAATAAAAAAATGATTTCATATGTAAAAGGTGAATTAGCTGCGATCGAGGAACAAAAAGCAATTATTGATGTGGGCGGCATAGGGTATGGTGTGTTTATGCCACATCAGGCACTGGCGATGTTACCTTCTGTAGGAAATGAAGTGAAACTTTACACTTATCTGAATGTGCGGGAAGATGCCATGCAGCTTTTTGGATTTTTGACAAAAGATGATTTGGAAATATTCCGGCTTGTGATCGGAGTAAGCGGGATCGGGCCGAAAGGCGGTTTGAATATTTTGTCATGTATGTCTCCGGATGAACTGCGGTTTGCAATCATGTCGGGAGATGCAAAAATGATTTCGTCAGCGCCTGGAATCGGGAAAAAGACTGCCGAAAAACTAATTGTAGAACTTCGAGACAAAGTAGATATTGAAAAAATGCTTGATCATGCTGCTCATCCGGAAGAAACAATACAGACAGATATGGCGAAAACATCGGCAAATGAAATGCAATCGGAGGCGGTACAGGCTCTTGTTGCGCTTGGTTACGGGAGTGCGGAAAGCCTTCGCGCGGTAAAGAAAACTTCTGTACAATGTCAGACTGTAGAAGATATATTGAAAGAAGCGCTGCAGTATCTTTTCTGATGAGAGGATGTGGATAAGGCGGAAAGGAAATAATGGACGGCAATGGGAAAACGAATCATAACGACAGAAAACTTAGAGGAAGACATTAAGATTGAAGGAGAATTGCGTCCGCAATCTCTCGGCGAATATATCGGTCAGGAAAAGGCAAAAGAAACACTTGGCATCTATATAGAAGCTGCTAAAGCGCGCGGGGAAACACTTGATCATGTGCTTTTTTACGGGCCTCCGGGACTTGGAAAAACAACGCTTGCCGGAATTATTGCGAATGAAATGGGTGTACACATGAAGGTAACGTCAGGACCTGCAATCGAAAAACCGGGAGAAATGGCGGCAATCTTAAATGGTCTTCAGGAAGGAGACGTTTTGTTTGTCGATGAGATTCACAGGTTAAACCGACAAGTAGAAGAGGTTCTTTATCCTGCTATGGAAGATTTTGCCATTGATATTATGATCGGAAAAGGGTCGGCCGCCCGCTCGATCCGTTTGAACCTGCCTAAATTTACACTTGTCGGCGCAACAACGAGAGCGGGAATGTTAACAGCTCCTTTACGCGATCGTTTCGGTGTTATGCACCGTTTGGAATTATATACTCCGGAAGAACTAAAAACGATCATATTACGTTCGGCATCTGTGTTAAATGTAGAGATCGAAGAGGACGGGGCTTTAGAACTTGCTCGCCGATCCAGAGGAACTCCCCGCCTTGCAAACCGTCTGTTGAAACGTGTAAGAGATTTCGCTCAAGTAAAATACGATGGCAAAATCACGAAAAAAGTGGCAGATTATGCGCTTGACCTTCTTGATGTCGATAAGTATGGTCTGGATCATATCGATCGAACGATTCTGCTGACAATGATTGAAAAATTCCAAGGCGGTCCGGTTGGTTTGGATACACTGGCGGCGGCGATTTCAGAAGATGCAGGAACATTGGAAGATGTGTATGAGCCGTATCTTTTGAAAAACGGATTTATACAGCGGACTCCGAGAGGACGCATAGTAACTGATCTGGCATACCGGCATCTCGGGATAGAATCTTTTGCGGATGAATAATTTCGGAATAGTTATGAAACGGATAGTTCCGAAAAAAGTAGTTGGTTTTTACCGCTAAATAGTTTATAATGAATTTTAAGAAACGCGAGGAGGAAGCTATGAGTTCAGCAAAACATTTTACGGAAGTATTGATCGGAGGAAAAGTATATACTTTGAGCGGATTTGAGGGCGAAGAGTATCTGCAGAAAGTGTCTTCCTATTTGAATCATAAGATAACAGAATGTACAAATAGTGAAGGATACAGAAAACAGAGCGCTGACACAAGAAATGTACTTCTCGCTCTTAACATTGCCGATGATTACTTCAAAGCAAAAAAACAGGGTGATTCGCTGGAGAGTGACATTGAACTAAAAGATAAGGAAATGTATGATTTAAAGCATGAACTTATTTCAGCGCAGATCAAACTGGAGAATGCGGAAAAAGAGTTGGCAAAATTAAAAGAAGAGAACAACGATCTTCAAATGCAGATTGTGAAGCTCGAGACAGAAATGAAAAATCGCAGAAGATAAAAATAAGGCTGTCAGTCATATGACAGCCTGTTTCTTTTGGATAGTGTCTTTTTAGATAGTTGTTGTTTTATATAAAGGGAAAACACCTGTATGTTAAAGGGGATGTAGGGAAAGGAGTCAGCATGGAAAAACGCCGGATTGAAATATTGGCGCCTGCCGGATCTTATGCTTCTTTTAAAGCTGCGATCAACGCAGGAGCGGATGCTGTGTACGCCGGAGGTCCGAAATTTGGAGCAAGAGCATATGCGGATAATTTTACAAAAGAAGAGTTGATCGAAGCGATCAAAGAAGCTCATATATACGGAAGAAAGCTTTACCTTACGGTAAATACACTGCTGAAAAACAACGAAATTTCAGAGTTACCCGAATATCTGAGTCCGCTTTATGAAGCGGGGTTAGATGCGGTGATCGTTCAGGATATAGGAGTTCTCGAACTTGTAAGAGAGTACTTTCCGAAGATGGATATTCATGCGAGTACGCAGATGACGATCACAGGGTATCGCGGAGCGGCATTTATGGAAGGGCAGGGAATCAGCCGTGTTGTTCCGGCAAGGGAATTATCTCTTGAAGAAGTGCGTATGATCAAAGAAAAAACAGGGTTGGAGATAGAATGTTTTGTACATGGTGCACTTTGTTACTGTTATTCCGGTCAATGCCTTTTAAGCAGCATGATCGGCGGACGCAGCGGGAACAGAGGTCAGTGTGCTCAGCCTTGCAGACTGCCGTATACAGTAGAAGGTGAAAAAAAATATTATTTAAGTCCGAAAGATATTTGTACGCTGGATCTGATCCCGGAACTTGCGGAGGCGGGAATCGATTCGTTCAAGATCGAAGGTCGTATGAAAAAGCCGGAGTATGTAGCGGCAGTAACTGCAATGTACCGGAAATACACAGATTTATATATGCAAAACGGAAAAAAGGGATATAAAGTTTCTTCCGAGGATAAACGTATACTGATGGATCTGTATAACAGAGGAGGATTTTCGGCAGGTTATTATCGACAGCATAACGGGCAGAATATGATAGCGTCGGATCGTCCAAACCACGCAGGCGTTCCGGCAGTAAAGGTAGAAAGCCAAAAAGGAAGATTGATCAAAGGAAAAATTCTTACAGACCTGCATGCAGGGGATGTGTTGGATATTTCAGGAAGCTATACTATTGGAAAAGATCAGAAAAAAGGGGAAGCTTTTTCAATGGTAGTGCAGAAACAAGTTTATATAAAACAGGGATCGACAATAAACAGAGTGAGAAACGAAAGTCTTATCACTTCGATTCATAAGCAGTATATCGGAGATTCAATCAGACAGAAGATAGACGGAAAACTTACGCTGGAAGTGGGAAAGCCGGCAAGTTTGAAATTGTACTGTAATGAAAGTACATATACTGCGTACTCAAAAGAAATTGTCGAACAGGCGCAGAACCGCCCGATGGAAAGAGAACGGATCGTTTCTCAAATAGAAAAATTAGGGAATACGCCCTTTGTTTTTGAAACTTTGGATATTAAGATGGATGAAGCGATTTTTCTCTCGATTAAAACACTTAATGATCTTCGCAGAGAAGCGGTAAGCGGATTGTGCGAGGCACTATCGGGGAAATATTACAGAAAAACAACAGATGAAAAAAAAGAAAAGAGAATTGCAGCTGAGGTTATAGAAGAAAAGAACAATACTTATGATCAATTTAAAAGAAAAGAAAACTTTTCTTATTCGGTTCTCGTGGAAAATAAAGAACAGCTTTCGGCAGTCTGCGCCTATTTGGAGAAAAGAGAAACGGAGAATATAAAAATCGCACGTATCTACGCCGAAAGCAATATTTTTCAGGAAGATATCCCGGGATACATCGAAAAATTAAAAAAGAAAAAGATAGAATTTTATCTTGCTCTTCCGCATGTATTCAGAAAAGGAAGCGCAGAACGGATTGAAAAATGTATCAGTCGGTTTTCGGAAAAAGAGTTAGACGGCGTACTTATTAGGAATTGGGAACAGTATACGCTGCTTTGTCAATTACAATTTGACAAAAAAGTAATTTCGGATGATAATTTATATGTGTTTAATCGGTTTTCAAAAGAGTTTATGAAAAAAGCAGGTTTCTCTGAGTTTACAGCGCCGGCAGAATTAAATGAGAGTGAGCTTAAAATACTTGGACTTGAAACTGCGGAACTGACAGTATATGGTTATCGCCCGGTTATGATTTCGGCGCAATGTATTATGAAGACGAGAGGAAAATGTACAAAAAACTCTTCCTTTACGCAGATGAAAGACAGGATAGGAGAAGAGTTTCTCGTTCAAAACCGATGTGATGAATGTTATAATATCGTTTATAACAGCGCTCCTTTATATTTGGGCACACAAAAAGTAAAGATTCAAAAGCTTTCACCGAAAAGACTGAGGATTCGATTCGGAGCAGAGCGAAAGGAAGAAGTAAAGAAAGTATTAGAACAAGCAATCGATGCATTTGGAGAAAAACCGCAGTTTGATTATACACAGGAGCATTTCAAACGCGGCGTACTGTAAGTGCGCTCGATTATCGTCAGGAGAAATAACGTGGTAAATATTATCATTCAATTATCTAAATATGTAATTATCATACTTATGGCTGCTTATACGTTTTCCTGTTTCTCGATTTTTACGAGAAATTATGAAGATGAAGAAAAAAGAGTGCTTATCCGGCAGGATGTATTGATGTTTCTTTTGCAGTTTGCAGCGTTTGGTACAATGTATTTGGCAACAAAAGATATTCGGATCTTGTTTTTATATGCAGTATTGACGGTGATTCTTCTTGCGGTCATTCTTTTGTATAATTTGATTTATCCGAATGTGTCAAGGCTTGTTGTAAATAATATGTGTATGCTGATCACTGTCGGGATGATCATGATCACGAGATTGTCCGCAGATAATCCGTCTCCTTACGGCACGGCGGTAAGACAGCTTGTATTTGTTGCTTTGGGAATTACCTTTGGACTTGTTGTTCCGGTTTTGATCCGAAAAATGAAGTTCCTTGATCAGTGGACATATATTTATGCGGCAGTAGGAGGAGCAGCTCTTCTTGCAGTTGCATTGTTCGCACAGATTTCCGGCGGGGCAAAGCTGGGATTCGAAATTGCAGGCATAAATATACAGCCGTCTGAGTTCGTAAAAATTATTTTTGTATTTTTTGTTGCAGCAAGTCTGAATAAATCAAAAGAATTTAAAAATATCGTTGTGACAACTGCGATTGCGGCAGCACATGTATTGATCTTAGTTCTCTCTACGGATTTGGGAGCGGCACTGATCTTCTTTGTTGTTTATCTTGTTATGCTTTTTGTCGCGACAAGACAATGGCTGTATGCGATAGCGGGACTTGGAGCCGGAGCAGCCGCGGCAGTTGTCGGTTATCATTTGTTTTCGCATATTCAGGTCAGGGTAGAGGCGTGGCAGGATCCCATCGGGACGTACAGCGGAAGCGGTTATCAAGTGGCACAATCGTTGTTTGCGATCGGTACGGGAAGCTGGTTTGGGACAGGACTTTTTAAAGGACAGCCGGATACGATACCTGTTTCGGAGACAGATTTTATCTTTTCTGCTATTACAGAAGAAATGGGAGTGATTTACGCACTTTGTCTGATTTTGATCTGTGTAAGCTGTTATGTGATGTTTCTGAATATTGCAATGGAATTGAGAAATAATTTTTATAAGTTAATCGCACTTGGATTGGGAACGTGTTATATTTTTCAGGTTTTCCTGCAAATAGGAGGCGTCACAAAATTTATTCCGTCTACAGGAATGACTTTGCCGTTTGTAAGTTATGGCGGAAGTTCGATGTTAAGTACGATGATTATGTTTGGAATCATTCAGGGACTATATATTATAAGAGAAGATGAAGAAGAGGAACGGGAAAAAGAAAAACTAAGAAAAGAAAGGAAAAGAAAAAATGGCGTGGGAAGAACAGCGCCCCGAAAGACGGCAAAAAGCGGACCGAAATTCGAAGAAGTCCCAAGACAGAGGCCGCGGAAAAAAACGGGAACGCGCACAAAATAAAGATTTCGCTAAAATTACATATTTCTTTGTGATCTTGTTTATTGCATTGATGGGGTACCTCGTTTATTTCACAACTGTAAAAGCCAAGACGTTTGTCAATAGTCCTTATAATCAAAGGCAGGATTCTTTTGCACAAAGCGTTGTCAGAGGAGATATTACAGATAGAAATGGCAATGTACTTGCAACAACGGAAGTGGACGAAGACGGAACAGAGACAAGAACGTATCCGTACGGCTCGCTGTTCTCCCATGTTATCGGATATAATGATTCACAGTTTGGAAAAACAGGACTTGAGTCCGCGCAGAATTTTGATCTTCTTACTTCAAATGCATTTTTTATGGAAAAGATTCAAAATGAATTTAAAGGAGAAAAAGATCAGGGAGACACAGTTGTTACAACACTTGATGCAGAACTTCAGCAGGCTGCCTATGATGCGCTCGGAGAGAACAAAGGAGCGGTTATTGTGATGGAGGCAGACACAGGGAAAATACTTACTCTTGTTTCAAAGCCTGATTTTGATCCGAATACGCTTGCTGAAAACTGGGAGATCCTAAATACGGATGAGGAAAACAGTCCGCTTTTGAATCGGGCTACGAACGGGTCTTATGCTCCGGGTTCTGTATTTAAAATTGTGACTGCTCTTGCTTATATGCGGCAGGATACGGATTATAACTCGTATTCTTATGACTGTCAGGGATCCATTACAGAAGACAATGTCACAATTCGCTGTTTTAACGGAACGGTACATGGATACGAAGATTTGAGAAGTTCTTTTGCAAACTCATGTAATGCATCATTTGCAAATATCGGCTTAAGCCTTGACGTGGACGGCTATCGGGAAACGGCGGAAAGCTTATTGTTCAATAAGAAACTTCCAAGCGTTATGGATTATACAAAAAGTTCCTTCGTGCTTGATGCGAAGTCCGGTTCCGCAGAAATTATGATGACGGCAATGGGACAGGGAAAAACAATGGTAAGTCCGTATCATATGGCGCTGATCACGGAGACGATTGCAAACGGCGGTACATTGATGCAACCCTATTATGTAGATAAAGTGACCAATTACACCGGTACGGAAGTGAAAAAGAATGTTCCGAAAAGTTATAAACGGATCATGACGTCAGAAGAAGCGGCACAGTTAAAAGAGTACATGGCGGCTGTTGTAAGTGAAGGAACCGGTTCGGTATTAAGCGGAAGGTCATATACGGTCGCGGGAAAAACAGGAACGGCTGAATATAGTATGACAGACGGAGAAAAAACGCATTCATGGTTTACGGGATTTACAAATGTTGACAATCCGGAACTTGTGATCACTGTTATTACAGAAGGTTCCGACGGAAGTGCAGGAGGAAAAGCGGTATCTATCGCAGGAGCTGTTCTGGATTCTTATTATAATCGGTGAAGTTTATGAGTCAGATAGAGTTTTATCATAATCTATATGTTAGTGAATGCTGGCAGAAGAAAAAGGGAAAAATAGTAAAAAGGCTGAAGGAAAATAAACTTCAGCCGCAAGTATATGTTATTACATTATCTCAGGGAGAACAAAATCAACTGGAATTTTTTTCAAGCGTCTTGCTAAAACAATCCATATTTGAACATTCAAAGCTTTTTGTGATCGGAATTGCAGATGGATATGATGAAGCGCTTTTCCTTGTTGAAGAAATTGTTCAAGACGTATATCAAGAAACCAAAAGTGCAAATGCAAGACAGTTTCTTTTAACAGATCAGGCTGAATACGAGAAAAAAGGGCGGTAGGCAAATGTTACATATCATACTCCTTATCTTAAAAATACTTGGATTTTTGATACTTGTTTTAGCAGGACTTATGTTAGTTGCAGTTATAACAGTTCTTTTTGCTCCGGCGGGATATCGATTCGATTTAACTGCAGAAGAATTCGGGAAAAGTATTTTGGGAAAGCTGCGTTTCTATTGGATAAAACCGTTTATTTCGGGAGAAATCTGTTATGATAATGGGAATTTGACGTGGAATATAAGAGCGGCTTGGAAAAAGTTTGGAAATGCCGAAATACAAGGAAACGATAAAGACAAAAAAAATATAAGAAACGAAACCGATAGTTCAAAAAGAAAAGACCCGGAAAGAGAGAAAGATCAAGAGAAGGAAAAAAATTTTTCAAAGCCAGATGATACAAAGGGCGGGGAAGGCAGCGATACAAAAGTACTTCCCGAATCAAATACAATTGATACAAAAAGTATCCGTGAAATACAGACAGATGAAAAAAATACAGGTTTTGAGAGGAAAGCGGATGAAGTAAAAAAAATTCCGAAAAATAGAAAAAGTTCTTCGAAGTCATTTGGAGAGAAGATTAAATACACATTTCGGAAATTATGTGATAATATAAAAACATTAATAAAGAAAAAAGAAGTTCTTGAACAGTTCTTGAAAAATGAGATTCACAAAAATGCATTTTCAAAACTTATTAAAGAAACAAAACAATTCGCAATAAAATTACGTCCCCGAAAAGCCGCAATAAAAGCGAAGTTTGGATTTGAAGATCCGTCAGTTACAGGCTATATTCTCGCGTTAATAAGTATTATTTATCCTTTCTTGGAGGGGCAGACCGAGATTATACCGGATTTTGAACATAAAGTCTTTGAGATGGATCTGCATATTGAAGGAAAGATAAGACTTCTTTATTTGTTTTTATTTGCTTTTCATATGCTTATGGATAAGAATGTGAGAATAACGGTCACGCATTTGAAAAAATTAAAGTTATGATATTTGGAAGTTCAAACAGGAGGAATGAAAAAAATGGCAGACAGTAATAACAATTTTAAATCAACGGTAGAGGCTCTTTTTAAAGGTATGGATGCGGTCGTATCTTCAAAAACAGTTGTCGGAGATGCGATTCATATTAATGATACAATTATCCTTCCCCTTGTAGACGTTTCTTTTGGAATCGGTGCAGGTTCTTCTTCGGCAGATAAAAAAGAAAAAGGAATGGGGGGAATCGGAGGTAAAATGTCTCCGAGCGCCGTGATCGTTATACAGGGAGGGAAGACAAAGCTCGTAAATGTGAAAAACCAGGATACAATCACAAAAATTCTTGATATGGTTCCTGATGTTGTCGATCGTTTTACGGGAAAAGATGAACGTATGACAGAGAAGGAAGTAAACGATATTCTTGATGCCGAAATAGAAAAATAAAAAAGAAAAGTAAGCGGTATATTATTTTGAATGATATAATATAGTTCTGGATTTATAGGAATGTGCATAGGGTAGAATAAGAAGCTTCCCGAAAGTGAATACGATATATGAAAAAAATATGTGGCTTTGCATTATTTTGGATGGCGATCGGAATGTTTATAATGATGATGCTTCCAAACGTTATTTGGGGAGTTATTTTGATTATTTTGTTTCTGCTTGTCGGATATCGGCTTTTTTGCTGTTGTTAAAAAGAAAAATAAAGAAGCGGTATTATGTTTTTTCTTGAAACGTAAAAACAATGACATAAAAAACGGATCTGAATTTACAGATCCGCTTTTTCCGTGTCATTGTTTCCGATGATGTGTGTCTGATTAAGCGCGCTCAACGCGTCCGGACTTCAGACAAGATGTACAAACATACATTTTTTTGGAACCGCCTTCTGTTTTGACTCTGACGGATTTTACATTTGATTTCCACATTTTCGGTGTTTTTCTATGAGAGTGGCTTACATTGTTACCAAAATGAGCACCCTTTTCACAAATAGCACATTTAGCCATGACTGCACCTCCTAACAATCTGAACTCGTCATATAGACTCATAACACTGATATTCTATCAGAAACATTTCAGTATTGCAAGTATTTTTTAAAAAAAACGAATGTATATTGTAAAATGTTAGAAGTGATAGTATAATAAACATGTTATTTATGGCAAAATTGTGTGAAAGAACCGGAGGTATATATTATGAAAGGAAGTATGAGCACAGATCTTGGCATTATCACGGTCAATCCGGAAGTGATCGCCAAATATGCGGGTTCCGTTGCTGTTGAGTGTTTCGGAATTGTCGGAATGGCGGCTGTAAATATGAAGGACGGACTTGTGCGTCTTCTGAAAAAAGATAGTCTGACACATGGAATTCAAGTGACGATTTCTGATAATAATGAAATTACATTGAATTTTCATGTAATCGTTGCATATGGCGTGAATATCCTTTCTGTTTCTGACAATCTTATGAGCAATGTAAAGTATAAGGTTGAGGAGTTTACCGGAATGGCGGTAGAAAAGATCAACATCTTTGTTGAAGGTGTAAGAGTGATTGATTAAGGAGGATATTTTCGTGGCAGTGAAAACGATAAATACAGAGCTGTTCCGCAAGATGTTTCTTGCAGGTGCGGCCAATCTGGAAGCAAAAAAAGAATTTATAAATGAACTGAACGTATTCCCGGTTCCCGACGGCGATACGGGAACAAATATGACACTTACTATTATGTCTGCGGCAAAAGAAGTACAATCTCTTGAAAATGCGGATATGTTGACAATCGCAAAGGCAATTTCTTCAGGATCTCTTAGAGGAGCTCGCGGTAATTCGGGAGTAATTTTATCACAGCTGCTCAGAGGGTTTACAAAAGAGATCAGAGAACATAAAGAGATCGATGCGGTGATTTTGGCAAAGGCATGTGAACGTGCAACAGCAACAGCTTATAAGGCGGTTATGAAACCGAAAGAAGGAACGATCCTTACTGTTGCAAAAGGAATCTCAAGGAAAGCGGAAGAACTTGCGGAGACGACGGAAGATTTGGAAGTTTTCATTCCTGAAGTGATCAAATATGCGGAAGAAGTTTTGGCTCAGACACCGGAGATGCTCCCGGTATTAAAGGAAGCGGGAGTTGTAGATTCCGGAGGACAGGGATTGCTTGAAGTGATTCATGGGGCGTATGATGCATTTCTTGGAAAAGAAATAGATTATGCGGCAATCGAAGCAAGCGGCGGAACAAAAATGGTAAAACCTTCCCAGCAGGCGGAAGCGGATATTAAGTTTGGCTATTGTACAGAATTTATTATCATGACAGAAAAAGAATTTACAGATAAGAATGAAGCAGAGTTTAAAGCTTATCTTGAATCGATCGGCGATTCGATCGTTTGTGTTGCCGATGATGATATTGTGAAAATTCATGTACACACGAACGATCCGGGACTTGCGATTCAAAAAGCGCTCACATACGGTCAGCTTTCCAGAATGAAGATTGATAACATGAGGGAAGAGCATCAGGAAAAACTGATCAAAGACGCAGAAAAAGCGGCAGCTCAACAGGCATCTGAGAAGAAGAAAAAAGAACCGAGAAAGTCGGTTGGTTTTATAGCCGTATCTATCGGTGAAGGAATGAATGAGATTTTCAGAGAGCTCGGTGCAGATTATATCATTGAAGGCGGACAGACAATGAATCCGAGTACAGATGATATGCTCAGTGCGATCGATGAAGTGAATGCAGACCATATCTTTATTCTTCCGAACAATAAAAACATTATCCTTGCGGCGAATCAGGCACAGTCATTAACAGATGACAAAGATATTATTGTTATTCCGACAAAGACTGTTCCACAGGGAATTACCGCAATTATCAGTTACATGCCGGAAGCGGACGTAGATACAAATATTGAAGCGTTAGAAGAAGCAATCAAAAACGTAAAGACCGGACAGGTCACATATGCAGTCCGTGATACGCACATTGATGACAAAGAAATACATGAAGGCGATATAATGGGAATCGGAGATCGGGGAATTCTCGCAGTCGGACAGTCTGTTGAAGAGACGACAAAAGAGATGCTTGCACAACTCGTCGATGAAGAATCCGAATTGATCAGCCTGTATTTCGGACAGGACGTTTTGGAAGAAGATGCGGAAAATTTTGCGCAGGAAGTGGAAGAGTTGTATCCTGATGTAGATGTGGATGTACACATGGGAGGACAGCCGATTTATTATTATGTGCTCTCCGTAGAATAACAGAACAAAATTTTTATAACTAAGCAGTAATATATGATATAAAGAGGCGCTCTTCCATAAGGGGGAACGCCTCTTTATATCAGATCACATAGGCAGATAGAAAAATAGGCGGGAATGAAAGTGGAAAAAAGAAAGATCAGTTCCTTAAAAGGAATCGGAGAAAAGACAGAAAAATTGTTTCAAAAAATCGGAGTAGATACAGTTGAAGATCTGATTCGTTATTATCCGAAAGGATTTGAGATTTTTGAAGATCCGATTTCTGTCGGTGAAGTAGAAGAAGGAAAAGTTTGTACAGTAGCAGGTATGGTTTTCGGCAGAATTCAAGTATCGACAAATTCTAAAATGCAGATAACAACATTACATTTAAAAGATGTGACCGGTACTTTAAAAGTTATATGGTATCGAATGCCGTTTTTGAGGAATACACTCGCAAAAGGCGGGACACTTGTTCTGCGCGGTCGTATCGTAAGAAAGAAAAATGAAATCGTAATGGAACATCCTGAAATATTCTATCCGTCATCAAAGTATGAGGAAAAAAGAGATACAATGCAGCCGGTATATAGCCTGACAGCCGGCTTGACGAATAATTCTGTCATTAAAGCTGTAAAACAAGCACTGTCTTTTTTGGATGATGAACAGGATATTCTTCCGGAAGAGCTTCGGCTTAAATACTCTTTTCCGAAATATGAAGAAGCAATTTACGCGATGCATTTTCCGAGAGAAAAAGAGGATTTTGTCCGGGCACGAAAACGGTTTGTGTTTGAAGAATTTCTTCTTTTTATTTTATCACTGCGTAGAATGAAGGAGTCCGAAAATCGCAGCGAAAATCCATTTCATTTTGCAGATCGTCCGGAGATAGAACAATTTTTAGGAGCTCTTCCATATCATCTTACAAATGCTCAGGAGAAAGTTTGGACGGAGATTAAAAGTGACATGCAAAGTGAAAACGTCATGTCGCGGCTTGTTCAAGGAGATGTCGGATCCGGAAAAACGATCATTGCATTTTTGGCGCTTTTGCTGTCAGCATTAAACGGATATCAAGGTGCGCTTATGGCGCCGACGGAAGTATTGGCGGTTCAGCACTATGAAAACATATCTGAAATGTTGGAAAAATATAAAATCCCGCATCAAGCAGAACTTTTGACAGGGTCAATGACAATGAGTCAGAAAAAGAAAGCTTATGCCCGAATTGAATCAGGAGAAGCCGCTATTATAATCGGAACCCACGCGCTTATACAGGAGAAGGTTTTATATCGTAATCTTGCGTTAGTTGTTACGGATGAGCAGCATCGATTCGGGGTAAGACAAAGGGAAACACTGGCGCAAAAAGGGAAGACACCTCATATTCTTGTAATGAGCGCGACTCCGATCCCGCGGACGCTTGCAATTATCTTATATGGCGATCTTGACATTTCTATTATCAATGAAATGCCAAAAAACAGATTGCCGATAAAAAATTGTGTCGTAAATACTGAATATCGGGAAAAAGCATATCGTTTTATGAGAAAACAGGTTTTAGAGGGACGACAATGCTATGTGATCTGTCCGATGGTAGAGGAAAGTGAAAGTCTGGATGCCGAAAATGTTATCGACTACTCGCAAATGCTCGCAGAAGAATTGGGGGATGGTATTCATGTAGGCTGCCTTCACGGAAAAATGAAGCAGAAGGAAAAAGATGAGATAATGTCTGCATTTGGGAAAAATGAAATTCAGATACTTGTATCTACAACTGTTGTTGAAGTTGGGATCGATGTGCCAAATGCAACAGTTATGCTTATTGAAAATGCGGAGCGTTTCGGACTTGCCCAACTTCATCAGCTTCGCGGGCGTGTCGGAAGAGGCGGATATCAATCTTATTGTATTTTTATGTCTGCGTCTAAATCGGACGAGACAAAAGAAAGACTTGAAATCTTGAACCGCTCGAACGACGGTTTCTTTATCGCCGGGGAAGATCTGCGTCTTAGAGGACCGGGAGATCTGTTCGGAATACGTCAAAGCGGGATTCTTGACTTTAAGATTGCAGATGTGTTTCAGGATGCAGAAGTGTTAAAAATCGCCGGCGAAGAAGCAAATAAAATTTTAAAAAGAGATCCTGAATTAAAAGACCCTTCTTATAAAAAAATAAAAAATCATATCGATCATAAGATTCAACAGATTATGTTAGAAACGACGTTGTAATGGATGAAAGGTGTAAAAAATTGCCAGTTTAAAAATTGTTGTCCTCCATATACTATGAGCGTAACAAAACAAACGGAAGCAAATGTATCGTAACCGGCTGCATAGAAAGCAGATTACATACATGTGCAGCCGGAAGAATTGTTACAACAAACGAAAACGATAAATGTCGTTAAAATGCAAAAGGAGGAAATTGATCATGGCAAATCGTTCATCTAACAGAGCAGCAGTACCGGAGGCAAAGGGCGCTCTGGACAAATTCAAGTATGAAGTGGCAAGTGAGTTAGGAGTACCGTTGACAGACGGTTATAACGGAGACCTCACATCGAAACAGAACGGATCTGTTGGCGGATATATGGTCAAGAAAATGATCGAGCAGCAGGAAAAACAGATGGCAGGCAAATAACATCGTTTTTTCGATAAAAAAGCTCGTCCCTATTACAAAGAAAAAGACGTCCGGGATTGACCCGGACGTCTTTTTCTGATAAAATTTTGCGTAGTTGTTAAAGAAAACGAGGTGTCATTTTATGCGTGTAATTGCAGGAAGTGCAAGAAGTCTCAGATTAAAAACTTTAGACGGGATGGACACAAGACCAACGACTGACCGTATCAAAGAAACACTGTTCAATATGATCGGTCCGTCAATGTTTGACTGTGTATTTCTTGATCTCTTTGCGGGAAGCGGCGGGATCGGAATTGAAGCGCTCAGCAGAGGAGCTCGCGAAGCTGTTTTTGTAGAGAATAATCCGAAGGCAATGATGTGTGTTAAAGACAATCTGAAGTTTACCAAATTAGAAGGCAAGGCGGTTACATTGACTACAGATGTTATGAATGCGCTTTACAAGCTGGAAGGTGAAAAGGTATTTGATTATATTTTTTTGGATCCTCCGTATGACAGAGGATTCGAAAAGAGGGTATTAGAATATTTATCGGATTCAAGTCTTGTCTATGAAGATACCCAGATCATTGTGGAAGCGTCAAAAGAAACTGATTTTTCGTATTTACAGGATTTGGGATTTGAAATTATCAGAGAAAAAACGTATAAAACGAATAAGCACCTGTTTATCGAGAAGGCGGGGAAAGAGGAAGTATGTTAAGAGCAATTTATCCGGGCAGTTTTGATCCGGTTACTTACGGTCATATAGATATTATGCGAAGATCATGCAAAATTGTTGACGAATTAATTGTCGGCGTATTGAGCAATAAAGCAAAAATCCCGTTGTTTTCTGTAGAAGAACGTGTTAAAATGTTAAAAGAAGTGACAAAAGATCTTGATAATATCCGAATCGTTCCGTTTGATGGACTTTTAGTGGAGTTCGCTTCGCGTATGAATGCCGGACTTGTGATAAGAGGACTGCGGGCAATCACAGATTTTGAATATGAACTTCAGATGTCACAGACAAATCAAAAACTGGATCCGAATATTGAGACGATGTTTTTGACGACGAGTATTGAATATTCTTATTTAAGTTCTACAACAGTAAGAGAGATTGCTGCTTTTGGGGGAGATTTAACACAATTCGTGCCGGAGGCGGTAGCTTTGGAACTTGAAAAAAAGATGAATACAAAAGGAGAGTGTAACAAATGAGCAGCCGTATTGAGCAGATTATCGAAGAGATTGAAGAGTATATTGACCGAGACTGTAAATTCCAGCCGCTGTCAACTACCAAGATTATTGTGAATAAAGAACATTTAGAAGAGCTTTTGAGAGAACTTCGTCTGAAAACTCCTGACGAGATTAAACGTTATCAGAAGATTATCGCAAACAGAGATGCGATTCTTGCGGATGCACAGGCAAAGGCGGATGCGATGATTGAAGAAGCGCAGGTACAGACGACAGAGCTTGTCAGCGAGCATGAGATCATGCAGCAGGCTTATGCGCAGGCAAATGAGATTGTAACGCAGGCTACGGCACAGGCTCAGGAGATTATAGATAACGCAACGAGTGATGCAAATGCAATCAGGATCGGAGCAATCCAGTATACAGATGATCTTATGGCAAATGCCGAAAGTATTATCGGACATACACTTGATAGTTATACAACAAAATACGATGGTCTGATCAGCTCCCTCCAGGAATGTTATGAAACCGTTCGCGCAAATCGCGCAGAACTTGATATCCCAACAGAAGAAGAGTCCGGAATATATAATTCTCAGGACGATTTATTCTAGAGCGTGTTTGAAAAATAAAAATTGCACAAAACGCATGTTTCATTTCCCTTT
>OKSB01000329.1_pt1 | contig 53461 bp, 52 predicted proteins | sample 1601171 | NCBI WGS metagenome assembly OKSB01 (sample SAMEA3541496, study PRJEB24748) | human gut metagenome | biome: human gut; feature: human-associated habitat; material: faeces | place: China | collected 2012 | reverse complement strand
ATTTCATAAAAGTATTATATAACTATTAAAAATATAATACAATAAAAAACAATGAATTTCATCTTCTTTGAAAATTTTAGGATTGTATAAACCTTTTGGAAATTCCGGTTTCAAATCTTTAACAAAATTATAATAAAGTGGTCCTGCTAAGATAACTGTTGGCACTGCAATGATAAAGCCATAAATCAAAGTAGTCCCTAAATCTGCATTAAAAATAACTGCAATCGCTGTTGGTCCTGGATGTGGTGGTAAAAATCCATGTGCTACAGATAAAGAAGCTGCCATCGGAATACCAACTTCTAAAAGATTAACCTTTGCTTCCGCTGCAATCGTAAATACTAATGGAATTAAAAGTACAAAGCCGATTTCATAAAAAAGTGCAATACCTACAACAAAACCTGTTAAGCAAACAGCCCAACGAACATTTTTACCCCGAACATAGAAATCAATGTAGTGGCTATTCTTTGTGCTCCCCCACTATCAGCCATCAATTTACCAAGCATAGCCCCAAAACTTACGACTATTGCCAGACCTCCTAATGTACCACCTAACCCCTTAGTTATAGATGGTACGATAGCATCTACTGGTAAACCTAAAGCAAAGCCCATAAAAATTGCTACAAAAATTAAAGATAAAAAACTATTTAATTTACACTTTACAATAAGTATAAATAAAATAATAATCCCCACAGCAATATAGCTAATGGCATAATCAAAACCCTCTCTCTTTATATATTTTTATTATTTATACATTTTATTTTGATACGTAGTTATGCGTGCAAAATCAGGTTGTAATTTTTCATATAAACTGCTATAGATATCAAAAAGTTCTTCATAAACTTCTTTATTTTCTGCTTGTGGTTTATATACTTTCTTCGGTTTAATTAAACTTGCAGTATCTGAGATATCTTTCATCTCACCACTAGCTATGAAACCTAAAACAGCTGCCCCAAAAGCTGCTCCTTCACTATTTTGAGGTAAAGTTATATGTTCGCCAAAGATATCAGCCATAATTTGTAACCATAATGGTGATTTTGTAAAACTACCACTGACGCGAATATCTTTTACCTGACCAAAATCTTTTAAAGCACTTAATACACAGTTTAAACTAAAACATATACCTTCCATGCCAGCTCTAATCATATGAGAACGACTGTGATTTAAAGATAAGCCCAAAAACATTCCACGAAGTTCAGAATTCCAATATGGTGCACGTTCGCCTGTAAAAAATGGCAACAACAATAATCCTTCTGCTCCAGCTGGAATTTTAGAAGCTTTAAGCGTCATTAAATCATATGGATCAATATCAATATCATCTAAACAATGATTGCTATAATGGCAAACTTTATCTCGAAGCCATCTCATGATGATGCCACCATTATTTATAGCACCACCTGCAACCCACATATCATCAGTCAAGTTATAACACCATGTGCGTCCCAAGCTATCCACCTTTGGTGTTTTTGTTAGCATTCTAATTGCTCCGCTTGTACCGATTGTCGCACTTAACTGACCATCTTCAATAGCACCAATTCCCACATTTACCAATACACCATCAGTAGCACCAATAACTACAGGTAATTTTTCTGGTAAATTCAATCTTTGCGCTGCACTATCTGTCAATTTACTCTGATAAGTTGTAGATACAACAGGTGGTAATTGTTCTCTTGTTATTCCCGCATAATTTAAAATTTCTTCATCCCAATCCATTTTATGAGCATTATATAAACCACTTGCAGAAGCTGAGGATTTATCAACTACCCATTCACCTGTCATTTTTTCAAAAATATAATCTTTTAAAGAATAGATATATCTCATTTTGGCAAATACATCAGGATAATTTTTTCTCACCCATAAAATTTTCAAAAATGGATAACAAGAATGAGTTGGACAACATGTTCTTTCATAAAAACCTTTTACTAAGGCTTCATCTTTTTTTAATTCATTAACAATACCTACTGAACGACTATCTGCCCAAGTTATCATATTGCTCAATAATTCACGATTTTCATTAGCCGGTGCAAAGCTATGCATAACAGTACTAATAGCTATACCAGATACATTTTTACCTTTATAAATTAAAGTATTAGCTACTTCACGTACAACTTTTTCAATTGCTTTATATATAATCTCAGGATTTTGCTCAGCCCAATCTGGATATGGTGTTTCTAACGGATAAAATTCATCTGCACTACATAAACTCAATCCATCTTTTTGATAAGCAATCGCTCTAACTCCTGTAGTACCTACATCTACCCCAATCCAAATACAACTTCTTGTATTACTAAAATCCAACATTAAAACCGCCCTTTCCCTAAATCATTATAAATAAACTGAAAAATCATTAATTTATGTAATTTCTTTATTTACTAACACAAGCAAATTATAACAAATAAAGCTTTATTATGCAATATATTTTTCATTTTATTTTTTATTTTTGATATTTTTATATCATTTTTACCAATCTTCTTCTATACTATCACTATATTTTGTTGTTATAATTACATTAAGAAAGATTTTGAGGTGAATATCATGGAGACAAATACATCTATCTTAACATTAATGCGTAGCAATTATAATAATATGACGAAATCAGAAAAACGCATCATAGATTATATCCTTGCCAATTTAAAAACTGTCATGAGTCAAACTATCTCCGATTTAGCCAGCAATACTCAAAGTTCGGAAATTACTATTTCTCGTTTTTGTAAAAAATTAGGTTTTAGCGGTCTACAAAGTTTAAAAATAGCCTTAGCTAGTGAAGTATATAGCCAAGATGAATTAGTATCTCAAGAAATAAATCCCAATGATTCCTATAAATTAATTGCTGAAAAACTTTTTTCTTCCATCACTGATGGACTGCAAGACACTTTAAAATTAATCGATTTTGAACAATTAGAAAAAGCTGTTCAGTTAATAAAAAATGCTCATCAAATCTGTGTATATGGCTTTGGCAATTCTTTTACAGTCTGCCAAGATATCGAAACACGTTTTATGCGTTTTGGCATTCCTATAAAAGCCTATAATGATTTGCATATGCAAGTTACAGCTTCTTCTCTACTCACAGAAAAAGATTTAATCATCTGTGTATCTCATACAGGAGCCAATATTGACCTTCTACAAGCTATAGAATTAGCTCACAATAATAATGTTCCTATAATTGCCATAACAAGTTATATGAACTCTCCTCTTTGTAAATTAGCTGATGTTATTTTGCATGGTATGGGTCGCGAAATCGCCTATAAATCTGAAGCTGTCGCTTCACGATTAATACACATGGCCATAGTAGATATTCTATATATGGGTATATATCAAAAAAATGTTACAAAAAACTTCACTAATATCAAAAAAATGCGTAATGCTATAGCTAAACGCAGATTGTAATGTACATTTACTTACACTTTTTCCTAAAAAATTTTATAAAATATGTAAAATAATAAAAAAACTACTTGCTAAATACCTATTTTGCTATATAATGTTGAATATTGATTTAGATTTTATATTATTTTAGAGGTATTTTATGAAAAAATATATTATCCAGTATGCAATGATCGTCATTGGTGCTCTTATTTCTGCCATATCATGTAATTTGTTCTTAATTCCTAATCATTTTCTCTCTGGCGGACTTACAGGGATTGCCATTATTCTCCACTATTTATTTGATTTACCTATCGGTATTCAAAATATCATCTTCAACATTCCAATTTTATATATTGCCTATCATTTTTTTGGAAGACTATATTTTTTCAACACAATATTAGGTACAGGTCTATACTCATTCTTCATTGATTTAACATCATTCTTAACACCATATACTCCACTACATAATAATCCTATGTTGTCAGCTATCGTTGCTGGTGTAGTTTCTGGTATTGGCTTTGGTCTTATCTTACGTGCAAATGCTAATACTGGTGGTGCCGATGTAATTGCAGCTTTAATCAAGAAACTTTATTCTTATAATATCGGTACAATGATTTTTGCTTTAAATTGTATCATCGTACTTTGTGGTCTTTGTCTATTCAATTTTGAAGTAGCTATTTACACTTTAATCTACATGTACATCATGGGTGAAGTTGATAACCGCATTGTTACTGGTTTCAATAAACGAAAATCCATCATGATTATTTCCGATAAGTCTGAACAAATTGCAGGACTTATCATGCTTGAATTAGGACGTGGTGTTACCTTAATCAATGGTGAAGGTGGCTATACACATACTAAAAAGAAAATACTTTATATCGTAGTAAATCTTACGCAATTAAGTAAAATTAAAGAGATAGCTTTAAATATAGATAAAAAAGCCTTCTTTATTATCTCTAATGCTTCTGAAGTAAATGGTAAAGGCTTCTCTTACCATTAAATAATAAATAATGACAAAATAAAAAGGATAAGAATTGATTTATTTCAACTCTTATCCTTTTATTTATATTCACTCTTATGCTTAAAAAGAAATTATCCTTTTATCCTTGGAAATAAAAATATGCAAATACAATTAGACCTAAAATTATACGATACCAGCCAAATGCTTTAAAGTCATTTGTTCTTACATAACGAAGTAAGAATTTAATAGAAATAATAGAAACTATAAAAGCTACTACCATACCCACTAATAATAGAATAACTTCTTCAAAAGTATAATTAAAACCAAATTTAAATAGTTTTAATGCACTAGCACCAAACATAACAGGAATAGCTAAAAAGAATGTATATTCTGTAGCTACCACACGAGAAGTTCCAAATAAAATACCACCTAAAATAGTGGAACCAGAACGAGATGTACCTGGCACTAAAGACAATACCTGAAAGAAACCTATTATCAATGCTGTTTTATAATCTAAATAGTCAATATCTTTGATGCTTGGTGTTCTATGTTTATTATAATTTTCAACTATAATAAATAATACCCCATATAAAATCAAAGTGAATGCTACTACTTGTGCATTCATAAAATGCTCTTCCATATAATCATTAAAAGCTAAACCAATTACAGCAGCAGGAATACAGCCAACGATTACTTTTCCCCATAAAGAAATGGTTTGTCTTTTTTTCAAATATGTTTTTCTTTTTGAAAATGGATTTAGTCTATCAAAATTTAAAGCAACTACAGCTAAAATTGCACCTAACTGAATAACTACTAAGAACATATCCATAAATGCTTTACTTACATTTAAAGACATAAATTCATCAACTAAAATCATATGACCTGTACTACTTACAGGTAACCATTCTGTTAGACCTTCAACAATCCCTAAAACAATAGCTTTTATAATTTCTAGGGTAAACATAAATTATAAAATCCCTCCTATTTGTTTATTATTTTTCCAATATAAGATTTAAAACTGAATTTAAGCTGAAACAATCAATAAAAAATTTATCCTTATTCGCAAAAGAGGTCTCTTTGTAGAGACCTCTTTTATATTTTTATTTGATTATCAGCCTTTACCTTTTACGATATCAATTGCATCGAAAAGTTTACTTACAGATTTTTTCTGATAAATACGGGAAATTACTTCACCTATAGGTGGAGCCATAGATACAGAAACAATTTTGCTAGAATGTTTTTCTTCAGGTAATGGAATAGTATTTGTAATAATTAACTCTTCCATTGGAGAATCTTCAATACGCTGAACTGCTGGATCACTTAAGATACCATGAGTACAACAAGCATAAACGGATTTTGCACCATGTTTAACAAGTGCTTTAGCACCTTCACATAAAGAACCTGCTGTATCTACGATATCATCAATGATAACGCAATTTTTATCTTTTACTTCACCAATTAAATTCATAACTTTAGCGCAACCTGGCATTGGACGGCGTTTTTCAATAATAGCAATAGGTGCTTTTAAACGGTCTGCTAAAGCACGAGCGCGTGTTACACCACCAAGGTCAGGAGAAACAACTACTACATCTTCAAGATTTTTAGCTTGGATATAAGCTGCAAGAAGTGGAGCTGCTGCAAGATGGTCTACTGGGATATCAAAGAAACCTTGGATTTGACCTGCATGTAAATCAACAGTGATTACACGGTCAATACCAGCTGTAGTCATAAGATTAGCTACTAATTTTGCAGAAATAGGTTCGCGACCACGAGTTTTACGGTCTTGACGAGAATAAGCATAATATGGTACAACCGCATTAATGCTCTGTGCAGATGCACGACGGCAAGCATCAGCCATAACGAGTAATTCCATAAGATTGTCATTTACTGGTTGGCTAGTTGGCTGAATAATAAATACATCCTTACCACGAATACTGTCACTAATCATTACTTGAGTTTCACCATTATTGAAGTGACCTACAAAAGCATGACATAATTCCACACCGATATACTGTGCTACTTCTTCTGCTAATTTTGGATTTGCATTACCAGTGAGAATACATAATTTTGAGGTATCGAAGTTCATTTTACTCCTCCTGAAATCTGTTAAAAATATAATAAATAATAATAATATATATAGAAATGTAGTTATGCTACATTGCTACCAAAATAAAATATAAATTAAACTATTATACTAACTAACTTTCTTAGTTATTTTCTTTTGTCTTTCCAGCCTTCAATATTTTTCTGTCTTTCACGTGCGATTGCAAGTGCGTTTTCTGGAACTTCTTTAGTAATTGTAGAGCCTGCACCTACATAAGCACCATTATTTACTTTAACTGGAGCTACAAGATTTGAGTTGCAACCAATAAAGCAATCATCACCTATTATAGTACGGAATTTATTTTTTCCATCATAATTTACAGTGATTGTACCACAACCCATATTTACACCAGAGCCCATATCAGTATCTCCAATATAGCTCAAGTGAGGTAATTTAGAGCCTTCACCAATATTAGAATTTTTAACTTCTACGAAGTTACCAATTTTTACTTTATGTGCAAGTTTTGTATTTGGACGAATGTGTACATATGGTCCCATTTTTACATCATCTGCGATTTCACAGTCTTCAGTAAAACTAAACATAGCTTCTACATTATCGCCCATAACTGTATTTTTGAAATGTGAATTTGGTCCAAGTTTGCAACCTTCACCAATTTTACTATTGCCTTCAATCCAAGTAGATGGATAGATTATAGTATCTTGTCCAATTTCAACGTCAACATCTACATAAGTGCTATTAGGGTCCATTAAAGTTACCCCTTGAGCCATTAATTCTTTATTTTTGCGCTGACGAATGATTTTTTCAGCATTTGCTAATTGTTCACGAGAATTTATACCTAATGTTTCTTCATAATTATCAGCAATAGAAGCATTTATTTTCTGTTTTTCTTTACGTAAAATAGATAAAACATCTGGTAAATAATATTCACCTTGAGCGTTATTGTTATTTACTTTTTTCAAGCTAGCAAATAAAGCTTCGGCATCAAAACAATAAATTCCTGTATTGATTTCATTGATTGCAAGTTCACGTTCGCTAGCATCTTTTTGTTCTACGATTTTTTCTACAGAACCATCTACTAAACGAATTACACGTCCATAGCCAAATGGGTCTGGCATAAATGTTGTAAGTACAGAGGCTTTAGCTCCTGATTGTACATGTTCTTCATAGAATTTTTTTAATGTAGCACCTGTAACAAGTGGAGTATCGCCACATAAAACCATTATAGCAGTATTTTTATCTTTGATTAATGGTTCTGCCTGCATTACAGCATGACCTGTACCTAATTGTTCTTCTTGTAAAACGATTTCAGCTTTATCGCCTAAAACAGCTTGTACTTGTTCACGACCAAAGCCTACTACAACTATATTACGTGTGGAACCAGCATTTTTAGCAGCATCAAGTACATGTTCTACCATTGGCTTTCCACCTGCACAATGGAGTACTTTTGGTAATTTAGATTTCATGCGAGTGCCTTTACCTGCGGCTAAAATTATGGTAATTAATCCTTCTGATTTCACCTTAAAATTCACTTTCCTTTATTGTATATGTGATGTATTTCTATCTCATTTCATTTGCAATTATAAAATAGAAACTTCTTGATGTTTTCATATCAAGCAAACCCCATGCATCCCATGGTTTATTATCTATAAAATTCATTTTGCTATTATCTTAGCAAAAAATCTTATACTGTATATCAAATAAAAACTTATCTAAGTTTATTATATCATATATAAATCATATCTAAAAAAATCTTTAGCATTTATTTTTTATTTTACATATTGCCATCTTTATCTTCCATACTAAGCAATAAAGTATGTTCAGAACGTTCCATGTGATATTCAGAAGCTTTTTGTGCAGCAACTGCATCACCTTGAGCAATAGTATCTACTATACGACGGTGTTCTTCTAAAGTTTCTTCCAAACGACCAGGATAAGCCATGGATTTTGCACGGAAACTTGTCAATTGTTCGCGTAAATTATAAATAATACCTACTAAACGATTATTTCTGCTTGCTTGATATAAAATATCATGGAATTTTGTATCAGCTTCAACGATTTTTTCCATATTTTTTTCTTTTATAGCTTCACCAATGACAACTAATAATCTTTGTAAATGTTCAAGTTCTTCATCAGTGATACGTTCAGCAGCAAGTCCACTAGCTAAAGAATCTAGTGAAGTTCTAATTTCAAAAACTTCATTAATATCTTTAATGGATAAATTGGATACATATGTACCACGGCGAGGCATCATAATTACATAGCCTTCTAATTCCAATTTACGAATTGCCTCTCTAACAGGAGTACGACTAACACCTAGTTGTTCAGCTAAATGAATTTCCATTAAGCGTTCGCCTGGTTTTAAAATACCTTTTCTTATAGCATCACGCAAAGTTTCAAAAACTACTTCACGTAAAGGTTGATAACTATCTAACTTTATCGGTGTAAGTTTATTGCTCATGTTTATTCCTCCATTAAAAATTTTTTTCTGCTGTTTCTACAGCAAATACATCTGCATCAAAATCCAACTGTATTTTACTTACTATATCTTTTGCTTTTTGACTATCTTCTACAATGGCAAAAACTGTTGGACCACTGCCAGACATCATTGCAGCCATTGCTCCATAATCAAAAAGTTTTTGTTTTATTTTAGCTATCTCAGGATATTCTGGGATAGTTACATATTCTAAGACATTGCCTAAAGCTTTACAAATACCTTGTAAATCTTTTTTTATTAAAGATTTGCGCATTGCTTTATTATCAGGATGAATTACACTATCTTGTACTTTATGATAATTTTTATATACCCATGCTGTAGATACATCTACTTTTGGTTTTACTAAAACAATATTTGTTTTTGGCATAGCTGAAATTTCTTGTAAAATTTCGCCTCTACCAGTCGCTAACATTGTTCCACCCATCAAGCAAAATGATATATCTGAACCTAATTGTTCTGCCATCTTACATAAAGCATTAATGCCTAAATTCATTTCAAATAATTCATTTAATCCTCTAAATACAGCAGCAGCATCTGTGCTACCACCAGCTAATCCAGCAGCTACAGGTATTCTTTTGATTAAATTAATTTCTACACCACTGTTTATCTTATATGTATCTAAAAATAATTTTGCTGCTTTATAAATTAAATTATCTTCTGGCTTTGCTACACCTTTGACATCACCATGAAGTATAATACCTTCTTCTGCATCAAGTTTAGTAAAAGTCAATGTATCAAATAAATTAATAGATTGCATAACCATACTAACTTCATGATAACCATCTGTTCTTTTGCCTAAAATATCCAAAGTAAGATTTATTTTCGCATTTGCATTTATTGTTACCATCTTATTCATCCTATCAATATCTTGTACTTAAAATACATTACTCATTCTTAAAAGATTTTATCATTCTATCAATAAAAAGTCTACTATCTCATATATTATTGTTAATTCTATCAATTCAAAAATCTTTTTTCTACTTGTACACGAATGTACTAAAAGTACAAAAGGCAAATATTTACCTTCATAAATACTTGCCCTTGCTTATTTTACAAATTTATCAATCGCTTCTTTTAATTTATCAATTGCCTCTTGGTCATTTTCCTTTACCGCTTCTACTAAACAATGTTCTATATGGTCCTGCAAAATTATCTTAGAGACATTTTTTATCGCTGAATTAACAGCTGATAATTGAATTAATACATCACTACAATCTCTATTTTGCTCCACCATACGTTTTACTGCACTTAAATGACCAATAGCTCTTGATAAGCGATTTAATACAGCTTTTGTCTGCGTATGCGTGTGTGTATGTCCATGATGAGCATGTACCGTTCCGTCTTCATGAACATGCCAAGCTGAATTTATTTCCTTATCATTATCATTTACTTCCATTTAGCAAAAACCTCACTTTTTTTCTTGAGCATTCTTTGCCAAAAAAATCTCTTTTTGTAATTCGTTAAATTGTTCCATAGACATTACTACAATGTTTTTACCACTACTGCGTTGTACAATCAATGTTTCTTTTTCATCAACAACTTTATCAGCATAAATAGTAAATTCATTTAGTAAATCAGAAGATGATATTGCCATCATATATATCACATCCTTTCCGACTAAAATAATAAAATACAACATAATTTATATTAACAAGAAGAAATTCCCAATCTAGGGTGCTTCACAGGTTTTAAACTGCGTTTGCGAATAATCGTTAAGGCCTCACTCATGGAAATATCTTCTCGTAAAGAATTTTCTTCAAAAACACAAATAGGATTTTTCACACCTATCTCTGAAGCTGGCATATATACATATTCTAAATTGACATTATCGCCATAGATAACACCATCACATAAATTAGCTTCAATCAAAGTTCTCATAAAAACCTCTTTACTTTAAAACATATTCTTTCGCCACAATACTGTCGCACAGATACCAGCTAAAAGCACGGCTAAAATACAAATATCCAAAAACGCCAATGGATTTTCTGACATAGGCACTTCCACATTCATACCAAAAAAGCTAGAGATTACAGTCGGTATAGCTAAAATAATTGTCATAGCAGCCAAAAAACGCATTACTAAGTTTAAGTTATTCGACATTATCGAAGAAAAGGTATCAGCAAGCCTAGCCAAAATTGTACTATACATCTCAACCATTTCACGAGCCTGTTTATTTTCAATAATTACATCTTCTAGTAAATCTTCATCTTCTTCATATAACTTTATAATATTTTGTAAACTGTGATTAGAGCGCAAGCGCATGAGTTTTTCAAGCACTGCACCATTAGAACGCAAAGAAGCATTAAAATAAGTAAGTGCTTTTTGTAATTCCAATAAACGTAAAATCTCTCTATTTTCAGTGGACTCACGCAATCTAGCTTCAATTTCATCAGAAAGTTTATCTATTTGACGAAGATATTTCAAATAATATGTAACAGATTTGTACAAAATTTGAAATAAAAAGCGTGTTTTCTTGAAGGTGCGAAAAGAACGATATGTTCTTTCATTAAAATCTGAAATCACAGGCGTATCTTCTAAGCATACAGTGATAATATAATCTGGAGTCAAGATAATCGCTAATGGCAAAGTATCATAAGATTCAAATGTTCTCATCACTGGCACATTAGTCAAAATCATAATCGAATTATCTTCTATATCTGTATGTGAACGTTCCTCATTATCTAGTGCTGAACGCAAAAAATCTGGTTCTACTTGAGTTAAATTACCTACTACTTTCAATTCATAAGGAGTAGGCGCAACTATATTTATCCATGCTCCTTTTTCTAATGATTTTAATGTCAATTCCTTTAAAGGACCTGTTTCCATGGATTTATAGATTTTCAACATTGCGATAGATTTCTCCCTTCTCTAAAAAACCTACCACAATTTATTATTTAACTAAAAATTTTGTAATATCTTTGATAAATAATCGGGTAGGTATCCTCTATATTTATTTTCTTGATAATTTAACTTGTTACTCTCCGGATACTCGTCCATAATTATTCACCAACCTTTATAATTTAAGATATTGCATAATTAAGTATAATTCATATGATATAACTTATCAAGCATATCAATAACTATAGTTTTTCCTCTCACTTAACTTTTTAAATTAATAGTTGACAACTATAAAAAAAACTTGCTATACTTATATAGCAACTAATGGAGAGGTGTCCGAGTGGTTTAAGGAGCTGGTCTTGAAAACCAGTGATTCCGAAAGGGACCGTGGGTTCGAATCCCACCCTCTCCGCCATTAAATTAAATGATACAGGGAAATATTTCAAAGTGTTTCAAAGTCTTGATAAATCTAGTATTTAAAGGCTTTTTAGTAGTTTGAAGTATTTCCCTTTTTTTCATTGCTTTTAAAAAGTTTGCCCTTTTTTAATAGACTCTTATCATTTAAAAATTTATATAATACAATCATTAATTATAGAATTAAACTTATTGTACAAAAATAGATAAAATCTTTTTCTAAAAACAGATTGACTATAGGGCGACACTATACTTTATAATAGAAAAAAATATTTCAAACCGAGGTTTTTTCTATGTTAAACTTACGTACAATGTATAGATTACGCCGACTTATTAATGTTATGTTACCTGTATTAGCTACGCAATTAGCAATCATTGGCATGAACTTTTTTGATGCTACAATGTCTGGTCATGCTGGTGCAGAACAACTCGCTGGTTCGTCTATCGGTGGAAGCCTTATGATGCCTATTATTGCAAGTTCTACAGGTATTTTAATGGCTGCTACGCCTATAATCGCCCATTTGATTGGTAAAAATGAAAAAGATGGCATAGCTACCGTTATTCATTCCGGACTGATTTTATCTATTATTATCGAATTAATTTTGCTTTTAGCTTATTTCTTTTTTATTGATGATATTTTAGCGATTTTAACACTTGAGCCTGATGTATATTATATAGCTAAATACTATATGTTAGCTTTAATCATTGGTCTAAGTGGTGGCTTATTGACTTTCCCGCTTCGTTCTTTAACAGATACTGTAGCAGGCACTGCTGTTTCCATGAAAATTTATCTATTAGCATTACCTATCAATGCCTTTTTAAACTATTGTTTCATCTATGGTAATTTTGGTGCTCCTAAATTAGGTGGTATCGGTGCAGGTGTAGCAACTGCAATCACTTATTATATTTTACTATTTATTTTTATCGCTATAATCATCAATAATCCTCAATTTAAAAATCTAGCTTTATTCAATTTTAAATTTTCCTTAAAAAGTATCAAAGAATATTTAGGCATTGGTATTCCTAATGGCATGGGTATTTTTATGGAAGCTAGTTTATTTGGTTTCATCATCATCTTCATCAGTAAATTCGGTACAAATTATATAGCAGCTCATCAAGCAGCTATGAGTTTTTCTAGTGTTTTATATATGTTACCATTGAGCTTTTCTCTAGCTTTAACAATCATCATTGGTATTGAAGTAGGGGCTAAGCGATACTTAGAGGCTAAAAAATATGCTTATCTAGGTTTGATTGTATCCTTCCTTTGCGTATTATCAATTGTCGGCTTAGTATTTTACTTCCGTGATTATATAGCACTTTTATATGCTACAGATACTACTTTATTAACATATATTGCTCATTTCTTAATTTATACGGCAGCATGGCAATTATTCGATGCGATTGCCTGTCCAATCCAAGGTATCTTGCGTGGTTACAAAGATGTAAAAGCTGCCTTTTATGTAAGTATGCTTGCTTATTGGGGTATTTGCTTACCTTTAGGTATGTTTCTTGATTATTTCATGACTCAAGGAGCATTTGCTTATTGGCAAAGTATGGTACTTGGTGTTGCTACTTCTGCTGTATTATTATTTTTTAGACTTCGTTACATTGAAAAACGATTTATTTAATAATCGTATAAAAAAGGAGAAATTGAATTTAAATTCAATTTCTCCTTTTTTTATTTGTCTTTTATAGCTCTTATTTTTTTGCTAAATCTACCATTAATTTTACTGTAGCTGCTTCTACTGATAATTTTCCTGCTGGTATTACGCCTGCTCTGCAAGCTTTTATACCAACTTCATATCTATCCATATGCACTCCATCAAATAAACATTGTGTAGTACAAACAATTTTTACACCTTGTTTACTAAGTTCTTCAATAGCACCTACAATATCTCTTTGTTTATCTTTGGCAAAAGGTATTCCACCTGCACCATATGCTTCGATAACTATACCTTTATAACCCATTTTGGCTAAATTAAATAAAAGTTCACTATCTAATCCTGGCATGATTTTTATTTGTGCTACTTTTAATTCTAAATCACTATGAACCTTAAAACTTCCATTCACTTGAGGATTTTCATATTCATTCCAGTTTATATTATTTCCTTCAAAAGTAGCTACTGGCATTTTATTTATACTTTGAATTGAACGCATATCTTCACTGTATAATTTTTTAGCCCATAAACCTTCTATTATTTGACCGCCACAAACAGCAAATACACCTATTTTTTCTGAACTTGCCATCGCAAAAGCTGCATTTAAATTAAATTTTGCATCAGTATTTTCTTCTTCAATAGTTAGTTGTGAACCAATTACCACTACAGGTTTTGCTAAATTCTCCAACATATAATGAAGCGCACAACATGTCCAATTCAATGTATCTGTACCATGAGTTATTACAAAACCATCATATTGTTCATATAATTTTTCAATATAACCTGCGATATATTGCCAATCTTCTGGTTGTAGATTTGTGCTATCTAACTGCATAATATCATAACAATCTATATGACCATAATCTTTTAAATTCGGTACCATCTCTAACATTTCTTTAGCTGTAAATCCTGGTACAAGTCCATTTTCACTAGGACGTGAAGCTATAGTACCGCCTGTTGCTAACCAACAAATTTTCTTCATAAAATCCTCACCATCATTTTAATTCATTATTCATTTCATTATCCAATTCGCTTTGATATTGTTCATACGCTTCTATATCATATTTTAGACCAGACAAAGCTCTTTTCGCTATCGCTACAGGGCAATCAGGCGTACAAACTGGACATTTTCCGCATAATTCTTCTACAGCTACTAAAGCTTTTTTTACTTGTTCTACAGTTGCCATATATTTGCTCCTAAATTAATTTTCCATCAATTATTTACAATATCTGGAAAATTAGCTCGTAAATAATCACCTACTAATTCTCCGATATGTTTTTTACCTTCAAAATCAGGATGTAAACCATCAGTTGTCATATTATCTGCTAAATAACCTTGCTCATCCATCAAACCTGATGCCACATCTACATGATACGGTTGTTTTTCTATCCATTCATTTATTTTTAAACGTTCCTTATCCCACCCTTCACTGATATCTAAATTTATAACAGATTTCATTCTTGATGGATTTACAGAAGTTACTGTTAAAAATACAGGAATAATATTATGTTGCTGACATTTTTGTTTTATCGATGTTAAATTATTGATTACAGTTTCCGCTTTCACCCCTGTACGTATATCATTCACACCCCCCATTATAACTAATATCTTAGGATTAAATGATAATACATCATTATCAAAACGATTTAACATATTTGAGGTTAAATTTCCACTAAAACCAATATTTAATACAGGCAAATTAGCATAAGTTTCCCAATTATATAAAGTCGCACTAGGTGGAGTGCTTACAGCTCCCCCTCCATGAGTGATACTATCGCCTAATGCTGCTACTTTTACATTATCTTGTTTTACAGTGAAATAACTATTTTTAGCTTCAGCTAATTTATGATTATTTTTGTCATATGCCTGTACATTAAAAAAATAAAGTCCTTTTTTTGTATAAGCTTTATTATCATAATAATCCATGCCTTGTGGGCAAGTATATGATGCTATTTTTTCTATATTATTAAAATCATATTTAGGCACATAAAATACATCTATTTTATAATGGTCTGCATTTTTTACAGGCACCCATGAATATACTGGATAAACTGGCATATAATCCATTTTATCAAAATGAGTAGTGATTTTTAGCGGTGATATTTCTACATCTTTTGCCACCAAATATGTAGTATATTCACGTCTGCTAAAATCTTCTAATTTATATTCATCACCCTTGTTTTGCCAATTAAGCTTATACATTTCCCCCTTGTGTAATAATCTAGGTTTTGTATAATCTGATACTGGCACTTTATTTTCATCTAAACCTCTGACTTGCCATTTTAAATTCTGTGATAAATTCACTTCACTATTATCTAATTGATAGCCCGATGCATAGATATTATATTTTGTAAATAATACTTCTTGTGTATCTATATTTTTTACAATTAATTCATACATAACAGCATTTGGGATTTCTGGCCAATTTAAAATAGCTGACTTAAACTCTACATTTTCGACTTTATTTTCAGTAGCATTATCTAAAGTTTTATTTGGTATGATATTTTCTTCTTTAGCTAATATTGTAGTTTTCTCTTTTTTATCCGTATCTTTATCAATATTACCTGTATTATCCATTTTATCTGTTTTTATTTTAGCTTCTTTTGTTTGCACTAAAGCTTGTTTGGAAGGAACTTGTGCAAAGGTTAAATTTGCATTCATAAAATTTAAAAGACTTACAGCTAATACAGTTCTTATAAAAAATTTTTTTAATTTCACTTTATTCTCCCTACTAAATAAAACAGATAGAAAATTCTTCAATCTTCTATCTGTTTAAAATATTTTTAAGTTCTAATATCTTTTGCGTTTAGATGAAGAAGCAAAGCCTAATTGTTCCCTATATTTCATAACTGTTCTTCGTGATATTTTCATACCATTTTCATTCAAGATATTTGTTAATTGTTGGTCACTAAGCGGTTTTGCTTTATTTTCATTTTCAATGAGTTCTTTTATTTTTGCTTTTACCTTATCAGCGATTATGTCTTCTTCTCCGTTTTGTTTGCTTACACTACCTGCAAAAAACTTCTTCAAAGCCACTATACCATAAGGCATTTCCATATATTTATTAGCAACTGTTCTACTAACAGTTGATTCATGTACACCAATATTTTCAGCAACAGTTTTCATAAGTAAAGGCTTCATATAAGACAAGCCTTTATAAAATACCATTTCTTGTTGTTTTACAATCTCATTTACTACTTTCAATAAAGTTATACGTCTTTGTTCTATACTTTTAATCAACCAAATGGCAGAATTTACATGTTGCTCAATATATTTTTTACTATGCGTATCTAATATATCTCTTTTATAGCAAAGACTGTTTACTCGTAATTTAGGTACATTCGTTTCATTTATAATTACTTCTAACTGTCCGTTAATATCCCTAACTACTACATCAGGTACAATATATTCTAAATTTTCTTTACCAAAAGATGCTCCTGGTTTTGGGTTAAAAGTGCGAATTATATCTATCGCTTCTTGTACTTGTATAGGTTCTACATTTTCTAATGTAGCTATCTCTTTTATTTTTCCCTCAGCTACTTTTGGTAAATATTTATCTATAATAGCTTTCATAATTCCGTCATATACATTAATTTTCTTTGCCTGTATAGCTAAACACTCTGGTAAATCTCTCGCCGCAATTCCTATTGGTTCTAATATTTGAATTTTTGCCAAAACATTTTCTATTATCTTTTCATTTATTTTCAATAATGATGATATTTCAGCTGTACTCACTCTTAAATATCCTGCTGCATCTAATAATCCAATGATATATCTAGCTACTTTTATCTCTTGTTTATCGTTAAAAGTAAAATCCACTTGTTCTGATAAATATTCTTCTAATGTCTGATTATTTCTCGTGAACTCTTTTACTTTAAAATCATCGTCATTTGCTACAGGTTCAGGCTTTTCATCATCTTTGTTTAAGTATTCTAAAAAATCCATAGTTTTATCAAAGTTAGAAGCAGGCTCAAGCTCATGTTCTGAGCTTGAGTCTATTTCTAAAGTCGGATTTTCCATATATTCTTTTTCGATGAGTTCGCCTAATTCATGGGCAGATAATTGTAAAATATTTATGGATTGCTGAAGTTTTGGTGTCATTAACAATTTTTGTTTTAAATTTAACGATAATGACTGCTTCATTGTTTTTTCCTCTTTAAATTAGCATTCAACAGGTTCCATAGCTGCAGCGAGTGCTGCACCAAGTGCAGAACCACCATTTTCTAATACAAGTTCTAATTTGTCAGCTTCTTCGCCTAAAATTTCATAAATAGCTTTTTGCATATTGTCTTTTATTGTAGGCATTTTTTCATATACAGAACCATCTACAGCTACAAATTGTTTTGGAATGCCACCATTTGGATATAAATGCCACATAATACCGCAATAAGTAGCAACTACTAATCTTGCAGAACGGCTAGCAATTGTTTCAGCTAAAGCTTTTACCCAAATAGCATCATCTGTAGTTATATCTGCATTGATTTTTGCTTTTAATAAATCACATACTCCATCTAAATTATCGCTATTATCAGCTAAAATAGTGGATATATCAATACTTGTGAATTCTACTTTGCCAATATTCCAAGCGTCATCTAAGCAATAAGATAATAATTCACCCATATAACGACCAGAAACCATTTTTTCTAAGCGTTGTTCATATGGTTTTTCAGATTCCATATCTAATTTGTAATCGTATTTATTGATAGCGAGTTTATTAAATCCGCCAGATTCCATATTTATAACCATTGCAGGTTTACCCATGCCAGTGAATGTTTCATAATAGCATGTATTATGACCTGTAGCATAGATAGAACCAATATTTACATTACCTAATTTGTATGCAGCTGCTAATAAAACTGCTACTGTATCATTGATAACTGCTGTTGGTTCAACATTTGTAAGATTTTTACGAGCTAAAGCTGCTTTTAATAAATCATTTACAACTTCGCCTTCAACGCCTTTTGTAGCAAATTCTTTAGTCCAAATAATAAGACGTGCATTATAAATATTTGTCTGAGAAGATGGGAAGGAGAAAGTATGTCCTAATAAGTATTTTTTATCGCGATTGCCATCAACAGCTTCTTCTACCATATCAGCGATAAAATCAAATAATTCATCAGCATTTGCATCAGCGCAAATAAAATCATATTCGCCTGGCACTACTAATGGTTTAGCAACTTTTTTAATAACTTCGAATTTGCCTTCACCATCTAAACGAATTAAAACTACACGAAGATTTGTGCCACCAAAATCAAGTGCTAAGTATTCTCCTGTTTCTTTACCAGTAGGTAAACCAATATAAGATGGTAACATACGTAAAGAGGATTCTCCTGTTTCTTTTACGCCATGTTCTATATCATAGCGAAAAGATGCTGCTACATCTTTTATGGCATCGCTATCAAGTGTAAATTCATCAATCATTTCTTGAAATTTTTTGTTATCCATCGAATTATTTTGCCCCTTTTTTATCTAAAAGTGAACTACTCTTCATTTGTAAATGAGAGCTTCTTGGAAAATAATTAGTAATCTAACTATATCTGCCAAGCACTACGGCTAGTCCCTAACCTGAATTTATATAATGATTTACATTTTATTTATCAATATTTTGTATAAATTAGGCGATTTTCGCCCATTAAATTAAAATCTTCCTTTAGGAATTACTTCCATCCAGTTTCCATCTGGGTCATTGATAAAATAAATACCCATTTCTTTATTTTCATAGCAAATGCAGCCCATTTTTTCATGGAGTTCATGCGCTTTTTCATAATCGTCTACTTCAAAAGCTATATGGAATGTATTATCACCTAAATTATAAGCTTCTTTTTGACCTTTTATCCATGATAATTCTAATTGATGAGTTGTTTCATCATCGCCCATATAAACTAAAGTAAATTCTGGTGTATCTAAACGGTCTACTTCTTTCAAGCCTAAGGCTTTATTATAAAAATCAATTGATTTTTCTAAATCTAAAACATATATATTACTATGCAAAAATTTGAAATTCATACCCACACCCCATATCTATTGATCTTTTTATATCTTATTTTAGCATAGATTAGAAAGTTGAACAAATACGCTTTGCCTACATAAAAATAAAATAAAATCACTATTTCCAATATATATCTTCTACTTTTTTTGCTATGATATAATTAATAGTTATGAAATAAATCACAAAAATGACATATTCTTAAGAAGATTAATTAATACAAAAAATAAAATTCTAGGAGGATTTTTTATGAATATATCTGTTCTTGGCTGTGGTCGTTGGGCAAGCTTTCATGCTTGGTATGCCAATCATATTGGTCATAATGTAAAAATCTGGGGTAGAGAAGGCTCTAAACATCTAGAACAGCTACAAACTACACATCAAAATGAATACCTTAGTCTATCTCCTGATATTACTTATACAAATGATTTGAAACTCGCATTAAATTTTGCAGATACAATCATCATCTCCATCAGCTCTCAACAATTGCGAAACCTAGCTAAGGAAATCAAAAAGACTGATTTATATATGCAAAAAACATTTATTCTATGTATGAAAGGTCTTGAAATTTCAACAGGAAAGCGTCTATCTGAAGTATTCACTGAAGAAATTGGCGAAGATTGCAATGTAGGTGTTTGGGTAGGTCCTGGTCATGTTCAAGATTTCTTAAAAGGCATTCCTAATTGCATGGTCATTTCAGCCAAAAATACAGATATCAGTAAACATATTATCAATATTTTTAGCAGTGATTTAATTCGTTTTTACTATAGCGAAGATTTAATCGGTACAGAGATTGGAGCTGCTGCCAAAAATGTAGTAGGTATTGCTGCCGGTATGCTCGATGGTATGCACTACACTAGCTTAAAAGGCGCTCTAATGGCACGCGGTACTTATGAATTATCCAATTTAATCAAAGCTTTAGGCGGAAATAATATGACAGTATATGGTCTTAGCCATCTTGGCGATTATGAAGCTACTTTATTTTCAGCATATAGCAATAATCGTTGTTTCGGTGAAGATTTTGTCTTAAACAAACCATTCAGCAAATTAGCCGAAGGTATTTACACTATGCAAGCTCTCTTAAAACTTGCTGATAAACATCATGTAGAATTACCAATTTGCGCTGTCATCAATGAAATTGTAATCAATCATAAAAATCCTAAAGAAGAATTATTAAATTTATTTATGCGACCTTTAAAAGCTGAATAATACAGGTGGTGAAGCTATGTCAACATTCGCTATTACTTTAAAAAAATTACTTCAAGAAAAAAATATGAAACAAAATGAACTAGCACGTTTAACTAAAATTAATAAATCTTCTATCAGCGAATACTTATCGGGAAATTATCAGCCCAAATATAAAAATATCCTAAAAATAGCTGAAGTCTTAAATGTATCTCCAAATATTTTCTTGGAAGATACTTCTAGCGAAGAAAATATTAAAAGACTTCCTATTTTAGGCAAAATCGCTGCTGGTATTCCCATCTTAGCTCAAGAAAATATTGAAGGTTATTTGCCTTATGATGATAATGATGCTGATTTTTGTCTACGTATCCATGGTGATAGCATGATTAACGCTCGCATCAATGATGGTGATATCGTTTTTATCAAACAACAATCAACTGTAGAAAATGGAGAAATCGCTGCTGTCTTAGTCAACGATAGTGCTACTCTAAAGCGTGTTTATTTTGTAGATGATACAGTGCAACTACGCTCTGAAAATCCTAAATATAAACCAATGATTTTCTCTAAAAATAATTGCGATAATTTCCGCATACTAGGAAAAGCTATCGCTTTATACACTAAATTTTAAATAAAAAAGATGCTTTGAGAATATATATCTCAAAACATCTTTTTTTATTTCATCAAAATAGATTAAATTACAATATATTAATCAACCATTTTCATGCCACATTCTTCCATGAGTTTCTTGGCTTCTACATACTGAGCTATACCTTGAGCTACTTTTTGAGCATCTTTCATAGCTACAACTACAGTAGCTGGTCCATTAACTACATCTCCACCAGAGAAAACTCCATGTCTCATAGTCATACCATATGGTTTTTCACGTGTTTTTACAAATCCATTTTCATCTACATCAATACCGCTTGTAGAGTCTACAATTCTGCTAGCAGGTTTTTGTCCTATAGCAATGATTATTTTATTTGCAGAGAAATATTCACGTCCATCTGTATCTACGACTTTGTCTAATGCTTCATCAAATTCACGAACCGAACATTTTATACCTGTTACTGCATCTTCTCCTGTAATTTCTACAGGACCTCTTAAAGCGTGTATTTCTACGCCTTCTTCTTTAGCTGCATCTATTTCAGATTTTAAAGCTGCCATATCTTCTTCACGACGACGATTTACAACTTTTACAGATTTTGCCCCGCAACGCATAGCTGTACGCGCAGCGTCCATAGCAGTATTACCACCGCCAATTACCACTACTTCATCGCCTTCTTTGATTGGCACTTCATTAGGGTCAACGCTATTGCTATTGGATAATTCCACCATCTGCAAGAAATATGTTGCTTGAATTACTCCTTTTAATTTAGCACCATCTATTGGTAAAGATTTAGATAAAGCATTACCAGTACCGATAAAAATAGCATCAAAGCCCTGATTAAATAATTCATCTACTGTAATTTCTGTGCCTACCATGATATTTAATTTAAAATCTACGCCTAATTTTTTAATGCGTTTTACTTCACGACGAACTACTTGTTTTGGTAAGCGAAATTCAGGAATACCATACATCAATACTCCACCAGCTTCTGGCTGAGAATCAAATACTGTTACCTTAAATCCCATTTTAGCTAAATCCCCAGCTACTGTAAGACCAGCAGGGCCTGAACCAATTACTGCAATATTTCCAGGCTGAGATTTCGCTACATTTGGAGCCACTAATTCAAGTTCTCCGTCCATGTCGGCAATGAATCGCTCTAATTTACCAATTTTTATTCCTTGACCTTTACGTCCCAAAATACAAGAACCTTCACACTGACGTTCATGCGGGCAAACTCTACCACAAACTGCTGGTAAATTACTACGCTGAGCAATAATCATACTAGCCTTACCTAAATCGCCATGCGATAATGCATCTATAAATTCTGGAATATTATTACTAATTGGGCACCCCGTACGACACATTGGCTTTTTACAGTTTAAGCAACGTTTTGCTTCAACAATAGCTTCTCTAAGCGTATAGCCATTTGTCTCGTATCCTACATCAGCTGTATTTGACATATAATTCACCTCTATGGTTTTAGTACTAAATTATTTATATTAATTATATCATTAAATCAAACTAATATACAATTATTTTAACAAAAAAAGCCATCAGTTATAAGAACTAATAGCTTTTCTTCGTGAAATTTATATTTTATTTTTAACGTTTTTCAATATTTTTAACTTCTAATTCGATACCGCCATGCCAATCTTTATCTACTTCAGCATAAATGCGTACAGGTGTATCCATGGATAATTGATACCATATATCATCATCAACTTCTACTGTCATAGAATTTCCTTCATTATCAGTAAATGTATATAAATCTTTGTAGATATGTTCAGTGAATTCGCCATCTACTAATACACGTTGTTCGTCCCAACCGTTAGCTTTAATATCTGCAATTGTCGTTACTTGAGCACTATTGTGGTGCTTAGCTGCGAATACGACAGCTGTACCTAAAACAAAAACAGTTACTAAACTCAATACTACCGCTAACATTTTTTTCATATTATCACTCCTATATATTTATTAAAAATAAAATCCTTATTTATTATTTTTATCAGGTAAATAAACTCCAACATTTTACACTTATATAATAAACAATTATTATTAAAGAATAATTATATCCGAATTAAAATTAGATTAAAAATAGACGCTAGGACTTTTTATTTACTAAAAAAAATGGTTTTATATATGTAAGAAGTATTTTTAGGAGGAATTTTTATGAGCAAAATTTTAATTGTAGAAGATGAACACCGCATTGCTCGTTTTTTACAAATGGAACTAGAGCATGAAGGTTTTTCAACTGCCAGTGAGAGTAATGGACTACGAGCATACGAGCGTATTATTCAGGAAGATTATGATTTAGTCTTACTAGATATTATGCTACCAGATATGGACGGATTGACCATATGCCAAAATGTGCGCAAATTATCCGATATCCCTATCATCATGCTCACAGCAAAAGATGAAATAAATGATAAAGTAACAGGACTTGATATCGGTGCTGATGACTATATCACTAAGCCATTTGCTATTCAAGAACTTCTAGCTAGAATACGTGCTACCCTTCGCAAACATAATAATTCTACTACTAAACCTGCAGAAGAACCTTCTGTATTCAAATTTAAAAATATCCATGTATATCTTGACCGTCATGAAGTAAAAGTTCATAACCAATTAGTTGAACTCACTAAAAAAGAATATGATTTACTTTTATATTTATTACACAATCATGACCATGTTTTATCTAGAGAGCAAATCCTCCAATCCATCTGGGGTTATGAATATATGGGTGATACCAATGTAGTCGATGTTTATATTCGCTATTTACGCGCCAAAATTGATGATTATTTCAATGAAAAATACATTCATACAGTAAGAGGCATCGGCTATGTTATCAAAACTTAAAACTTATTTAAATATGTGTATTCACCCTCGTTTAAAATATATGCCTATTTCCCTAAAATTAGCTTTTATCTACAGCATCATGCTCTGCTTAATTTTAATTGTAACTTTAAGCAGTACCTTGATTGGCATACATTACGTTCTCTTTCACGAAGCTGAAGTATCCATCAATTTATCTGCTAATTATGTAGAGAAAAAAGCTAATAATGAAACAGTGCCAGAATTACTACAAGATGTAAAAAGTTCTGCCCTTATCCCTGGCGTTGTCATGCGTGTAACAGATAGCAATAATAATATAGTTTATGATAGTTTGCCAATGTATATATCTATCAATCACGTTCAGGACTCACTTGCTAGACAAGAAGAACATCCTCAAATTGAAGATTACATTCGCAATGCTCTTTTACCTTCAGATTTAAAATTTGTCAATTTTAAACATTTTTGGATTTTCTATACGCAAAGAACTATTGTCAAAAACGATGAAACGTATACACTTCATTTCTTGCGAACGATTACAGCAGAAAAAGTATTTTTAGAAGAATTATCCGAAACTATTTTTTATGCTGGTATTGCAGGGGTAATAATCTCTATTATTTGCGGTTTTCTCCTCAGTAGAAGATTATTAAAACCATTAAGAGATATTACCACGACTGTAAAAAATATTGAAATCCAAGATTTAAATCAACGCATCAAAGTACAGCCAACTAGAGATGAATTAGAAGAACTTTCTAATACCTTTAATTTGATGTTAGAGCGCTTACAAAAAGGTTTTGAGCAACAGCGTCAATTCGTATCCGACGCTTCCCATGAGCTTCGCACGCCTGCCACTGTAATTTGCGGTTATTCAGATATGCTTGCTCGTTGGGGTAAAGATGACCCTCAAACTGCTGATGAATGTATCACAGCTATTCATTCTGAAGCCATCAATATGCAACGTTTGATTGAAAAGCTCTTATTCTTGGCTAGAGCAGACCAAAAACGTCAAGTATTGCATAAAGAGTCATTGAATTTAAAACCTTTAATTGCCGATATTGCCAAAGATACGCAATTAATCGCACCTCAACATACTATAACTTGCACTCATAATGATGATGGATATATCTTTGCTGATGAATTAGTGATGCGTCAAATGCTTCGTATCTTTTTAGATAATAGTATAAAATACACACCAGATGGCGGAAAAATCACCATTTCCTCAGAAAATAAAGTCAAACATATGATTGTAAAAATCTCAGATACTGGTATCGGTATCGCTAAAGATAAACAAGATAAAATCTTTGAGCGTTTTTATCGCGTAGATAGTGCTAGAACGAGAAACGGCGTCGGTGGTACAGGTCTTGGTCTTTCCATTGCCAAATGGATAGCTGATGCCCATGATATCGAAATCAGATTATCTAGCAAATTAAATAAAGGAACAACAATTATTTTAATCATTCCTAAAGATAATTAAATAAAGCACCTTAGGCTTAAATTTGTGAGCTTAAGGTGCTTTTTCGTATTTTATTTATAAAATTTTAATCAGTATCTAGCTTGTCCGTTAATAAAAGAAATCATTGTTTTAGCTGGCAAAGTTACCATTGTACCATCTGGTTGTTGCCAAGAAATAGATTTTTTCAATACTCCAGAAGTTACATATCCTTCCTTAGAAAAGCTTATATCTTTACCACCTGCAAATTCTACAAATCCAGCCATTTCATCGCCAGCTAAACCTGTTTTAAAACCATATGGTCTTAAAAGAGCATCATCTCTCAAGCGACCATTTTTCACTGAACCATCAGGATAAAAACCTAATTCATATTGGTCTTCAAAAGTAATCAATCCATATTTATCTTTATTCACACTCACAGTTACTTCTTCATCAATAGTACCAGATAATACAGTACCATCGGTCGCAAAAGTTACAGGCTTATTGCCTTTATAACGCACATGAGCATAAGTTGGGAAAGGAATAGAAACACTTGTAAACGGATGGAAAATACGAGGATAGAAAATGCTATTATTACTTTCCTCATAATAATCATTGATTACATTTCTCCAGCCAGTAGGACGAAGTGCAATATCACGATTTAATACACCTGTTATCACTTCATTATTTTCATTTAATTCCACTACTGTACCTTTTTTGAATTTCAAATCATCATTTGCCACGCTAAAACCTTGAGGAACTAATACTTTTGTCTTATCTAAAGTCATAGTTTTTGCCTCTGCCATAGACATAGATAAGCCACAACATAATAAACCTACTGCTAAAAATACTTTTAATTTTTTCATTTTATCACCTCTTATATTTAATATGACAAAAGCTCATCAAAATTGATGAGCTTTTATTTATCTTATTATTTTAGCACTAAAATTATTCTGGTTTTTTAATTACTTCAATGCCACCCATGTATGGACGAAGTACTTTTGGAATTACTACAGAACCATCTGCTTGCTGATAGTTTTCTAATACAGCAGCTACAGTACGTCCTACTGCAAGACCAGAACCGTTCAATGTGTGTACAAATTCAGGTTTTGCACCTGCACTGCGACGGAATTTGATATTTGCACGGCGAGCCTGATAATCGCAAACATTAGAGCAAGAAGAAATTTCACGATAAGTATTATAACTTGGAAGCCATACTTCGATATCGTAAGTCATAGCAGCTGTGAAACCAATATCACCTGTGCAAAGTTTTACTACATGGTAAGGGATTTCTAAGAGCTGTAAAACTTCTTCTGCGTTATTAACCATTTTTTCTAATTCATCATAAGATGTTTCAGGTTTAACGAATTTAATCATTTCAACTTTGTTGAACTGATGTTGACGAATAAGACCACGAGTATCGCGACCAGCACTACCTGCTTCTGCTCTAAAGCAAGCAGTATAAACGCTGTAGTATTCTGGTAATTTATCGCCATCTAAGATTTCATCTCTATGGAAGTTAGTAGCTGGAACTTCACCTGTTGGTACAAGATAATAATCTAAGCCTTCAAGTTTGAACATATCTTCAGAGAACTTAGGCAACTGACCTGTACCAGTCATGCTATCTTTATTAGCGATAAATGGTGCAAGCATTTCTGTATAACCTTGTTTATCTACATGTAAATCCATCATGAAGTTAATCAAAGCACGTTCAAGTCTTGCACCTAAACCTTTATAGAAAGTAAAACGTGTACCTGTAACTTTTGCAGCTCTTTCAGGATCTAAAATATCAAGGTCTGCACCGATATCCCAATGAGCTTTTGGTTCAAAATCGAATTCACGAGGAGTACCCCAACGGCGAACTTCTGGATTATCGCTATCATCTTTACCTACTGGTACAGATTCATGGCACATATTTGGAATGCGAAGTAAAATATCATGTAATTCATCTTGAATTTCACGGAGCTGTTTATCTAATTGGCTAATTTTTTCACCAACTTGACGCATTTCTAAAATCACAGCATCAGCATTTTCTTTATTCTTTTTCATTTCGCTGATTTTTTTAGAAACAGCATTTTTCTGGCTTTTTAGATTTTCTGTTTCAGCAATGATTTCACGACGTTGTTTTTCAAGTTCCATGAAACGGTCAAGATTCATTGGATTATTTCTGTTTTTTAAATTCTGTAATACTAATTCAGGGTTATCTCTGACAAATTTTATATCGAGCATTATTTTAACCTACCTTTTTTTGTAACTAAATATGTAGTAATCTTAATTTTACAACATAATCCATTAAATTAAAAGTTTACCACATAATTATTTCATTTTCTATGGATATATATTTCAAAATCCATCAATATTTATTAGTTTTTAGCTTCTGTTCCTTTGATATCATCTAATAAACTTTGATTGCCGTTTATTGGTTTTACATTAGCATATCTAAACAATTGTAAAAATATATCATGTGCTATTGGTGCTGCTACTTGACCACCATAGTACTCGCCACCAGCTGGGTCATTGATGATTACAAGCACTGTGAATTGAGGGTCTTCCACTGGTCCAAAACCACAAAATGAAGCGATATAATGTCCTGGCAAATATCCGCCATTTACCATATCGATTTTCTGTGCTGTACCTGTTTTACCAGCAATATGATAACCTTCAATACTTGCTTTAGAACCACCACCTGTGGAAACTACTTGTTCTAATACAGATTTCAAAGTCTTATCCACATCAGAGTCAATACAACGGCGAACTTCTTCACGTTCCATTTGCTGATATACTGTGCCATCAGCATTATAAATAGCCTTCACGATATGAGGTTTTAACAATACACCATCATTTGCTATAGCAGACATAGCAGTGATCATCTGAAGTGGTGTTACCGCGATACTTTGCCCAATAGAAGAAGTCGCCACGTCAGAAGCAACCATATCTTTTGGATTGAATAAAATCCCAGATTCTTCACCTGGAAGCTCAATGCCTGTACGTTCGCCAAAACCAAATTTACGAGCATAATTCATTAAGCGCTCGCCACCTAATTCCAAACCTAATTGAGCAAAACCTGTATTGATAGAATTTTTTACGACATCAAGGAATGTAACTGTACCAAAGCTATCACCGCTCCAGTTTTGAATAGTTCTACCTGAAACTTCAATAGTTCCTGGATCAACAAAAATATCTGTTGGTGATACTAATTTTTCCTGAAAACCAGCAGCTGCTACGATAGATTTAAATGTAGAGCCTGGTTCATAGATATCTGATACAGCTCTATTTTTCCAAACATTAGGATCATATTTATGGAAATTATTTGGATCATATGATGGTCGAGATGCCATAGCCAAGATATCGCCATTTTTCGGGTTCATTACTATAGCTGTTACTGATTCAGCACCATGATCCATCATCGCCTTATCCAAAGCTTTCTCAATGATAAATTGATACTGTGCATTGATAGTCAACTGGATATTTTTACAATTAGCATCTACAGGTGAATTCTTCAAAAATACAGAGTCCATAATTGGCCTAGCCAAAGCATCTGTAAAAATAGAAGAAGTTTGTTCTTCACCTTTTATCATGCCATCAAATTGTTGCTCAATACCATCTAAACCTTTATCATCTGTACCCACAAAGCCGATTACATTAGCAGCTAACATATCATTTGGATAATATCTTTTACTTTCTTGAATAAAACCAAGACAAGCCCTATATTCAGGCTTTTCCTTCATTAAATTTTTCAAAGCCTTCGTTTCTTCCGGTTCCATCTGTCTTTTCACCCAAACGAAACCACCACCTTGAGCGATATCATCTAAAATATCCTTTTCGGTAAGTCCAATCAAAGGAGCTACATCTCTTGCCGTTTGTTCTGGATCTTCCACATGATTAGGATCAATATATAAAGAGCTAACCATTGTACTTATCGCCAACTCTTTCATTTCCGCATCATAGATAGTACCACGAGGCACATGAAGCACAGATGACTCTTGAACTTGCGACTCCAAGCGAGATAACATTTCATCTCCACGAACTATTTGCACCCAAGCATATCTAGCCATAACGCCAATAATAAAAACGAGCAATCCTATGAATAAATAAATTATATGCATTTGCACTTTATTTACTTTTTTTACTATCTTTTTATTTTGTCCACTATTTTTATCCATAATCTTCTTAGCCTAAAGACCTACGATAAAATACCTCACTTTCCTTAAACATAACTCTAATTATATCAAATTTTACTATAAAGATATATTTCTAACCTTGAATTATCTAAAAAATTATTTCATAGGCAAACAATCCATTTAATGATAAAATATTAATTGTATCTAAGTATACATATTTACATTTACTAAAATCTATTGAGGTGAGTTTTATGAAAGTAATTAAAACAACTAATGCACCTGGTGCTGTAGGACCTTATTCCCAAGCTATCGAAATCGACAACCTTGTTTTCGCTTCTGGTCAAATCGCTTTAGACCCTGCTACTGGCGAAATGGCTGAAGGTATCGAATCTCAAGCTCATCAAGCTTTAAAAAATGCTCAAGCAGTAATCAACGCTTCTGGCGCAAAATGGGAAAATGTAATCAAAACAACTGTATTCATCACAAATATTGATGATTTTGCTAAAGTAAATGAAATCTATGCCACTTACTTTACACAACCATATCCTGCTCGCTCCTGTGTAGAAGTAAGTAAATTACCAAAAGGTGCCTTGATTGAAATAGAAGTAATCGCTAAAAAATAAACTTTAACTTAAAAATAGGAATGATACAAAAATATCATTCCTATTTTTTTATGCCAAATTATATTCTTTTATTAATTTAGCAAGTAACGCTCTACAAGCTTTATCTATATCTGCATAAGTTTCATCAAAATTATCAGTATACCATGGGTCTTTTACATCACGATTTTCACCGACAAAAGACATCATTTTATATACTTTATGCTCCGTATCTTCACCGATAATATAGCTTAGATTGCGTAAATTATTATTATCCATCACGATAACATAATCATACATATCATAATCTTGCTTTGTTATCTGCACAGCTTTTCGTTTGCTAAATGGAATATTCATCTCACGAAGTTTTGCTTTTGTGCCATAGTGAGTATCACAGCCGATTTCTTCACGACTTGTAGCTGAAGAATTGATTATAAATTTATCAGCTAAACCCGCTTTTCTCACTAAATCCTTCATCACAAATTCAGCCATAGTTGAACGACAAATATTACCATGACATACAAACATAATTTTTATCAAAATATCTCATCTCCTTATAAGCTTTTATTACTATTCATCAAATAACCTATATTGCATACTCTTATTTTTTCTAAAAATAATTTTTCATTTAGTAAAATAAGAAATTTTTTACTTTCCACAAAAATATCCACTAATTTATTAATCTATAACTTAATAAAATATATTCTATACTCACTAATTTTTTTGTGTATTTTTCCAATTCTTAATAAAAAGAGTTTTATCTTTTGATAATTGAATAACACCATATTTTTCTACAATAGATGCAGCTTTTGAATCATATGAATGTATCTTATCAATTGCAATAAAAATTTGTTTTTTACTTGCTGCATAAAGAAAAATTATTTTTTCCATTGCAGGATTTTCTATATTTTTTAACAGTGGCAAATCATGTGCTATCGCTGGTAAACAAGTTAAATTAAGTAATGATAAATCGAATGTAATAAGATTTACAAATGCTGTTCCTGTTCCAGTATCTTCATAAGTACTAAAAGAATATTTATCATCATTAATATTTAAAGTTGGAGCTCGACGAGAATCTCCATAAATTATCTTATTTATTTCATACATTTTTGTATTTAATTGACTGCATATATTATTTAATACAGACTCTTTTATCAAACTCAAATCATTTTGAGCAATCCTTAAATGTTCATTAATCTCTTGCGATTTTGTAAAATATCCATTTTCATCAGTTAATTGCTTTATTTGTGCTGCTAAATTTACAATCTTCTCAACTGCAAATTTAGGTGCATCACGAATATCTAATTTTTCTTTAATTTTTTCTTCAATTTTTTCTATCTGAATATTAAGTTCACAAATTTGCGAACGCAACTCTTTCTCAGCACTTTGAAGCTCAAATTTAAGAATATTAGTAAGTTTATTATGAAAAGCATCTACATTTTTTGCTTGCTCTATATTAAAATCTGGAAAATATAGCATAAATTGTTTTAATTCTAGTTTAAGATTTGCTCCTTTATTTTGTAAATTTGATTGAATACGTTGCAAACGAGAATAAAAAACATTTCTTCTTACTACTAATGAACTTTTTTCTTTTTGAAGTTGTAAAATTTCTTTTGATATTAAAGTAGATATATCAGTAGAAGCAGAAATAATATCTCTTTTTATATTTTCAAGTTGTTGTGATAAATCATTTATTTTTTCGCTATTTTTTTTAAAAATTGATTTATTGACATTAGGTATTAATTCTTTTTTTGCTGCTTTCCTAAGAATTTTTTTTTCTTCAGATAATATAGAAATTTGTTCTTCATATGTTTTAATGGAACTATATTTATTAAACAATTTTACAAGAGTTAATATAGAATCTTTACTATTTTCTTTATCAAAATATTGAATAGGTTTATGTTCGTTAAGATTTTCTTTGCCATATATACGAAAATATCTACCTACTATTGATCTAAATTCCAATCCATCAAGCTCACATTGATATTTATTTTTTAATAATTTGTTATAATCTTCCACCTTAATTTTAGATATTACCTGAAAATCTGAATTACATATATTAACATAACAATACGATTTTGTATTACGACTAAAATATAATTTTTCTTTTTTGAACTCAAACTCAAATTGAAATTCATGATGATCAAGTTGATTAATTGCATCACCATTTGTTTTAATATATGTATTTCCTCCAAATACAAAATCAATTATCATAAGTAATGTAGATTTTCCAATAGAATTAGATGCAATATCATCCCCAATTACTGCATTTAATCCTGGATGAAAAATAATTTCTTTTTTACTAAATTTATCACATTTAATTCTTTTCAACATAATGTATCACCTGTAATTCATCATTAAAATCTATTTTATCAAGTATATATAAAGTATCTAATGCTAAAAGAAATTCAGAAACATCCTCAAAATACTTCTTTGTTCTAATAAACAACTCGGAAACAACTAATTCTCCATTTTGTAGTTCTTCTAATATATAAATACTTCTTGCAATTATACTATTTGGAAAAGTAACTAATTTATCTGGAAATATCATGAAAATACCTCACAATCTTGAATAAAAAATGCTACTAAAATTTCACAAGCCATTTTTGAATAATGATTTGTTTTTTCATCAATCCAATTAACTAATGCATAATATACTGCTTCTTGATTATTATTTATTTGCATACATTTATAATAAAAAGATTTAATTTGAGCTGCAATTGTATTAAATTTATATGGTGTATTCTTATCTATGTCTAAAAATATTTTTTTTATAAAATTAAAATAATCAACTACATTGTGTTTTATAGTATGTTTCAATATATATGGAAGTGTATCATTTGCTTTTTCGTCAATTTTTAAAGAATTTAAACTTAACGATGTTCCAAACTCCTCAATATCAACAGAATTTAATCTATCTATAATTGTTATAATATCCTCCTCAATATTAAAAGAAATATAATTATCCTTAATTTCATTTTCTTGTAAAATTTGTTTTTTCATTCGAACCCATTTACGATATTCATCAATTGTTCTAGGAGTATCAAATTTCTTATGACATATCCTACATACCGCTATAACATTTTTCAAATCATTAACATCTTCACTCAAACGCTCTTCATTAGATAATAGTATTATTTCATCCGGCTTAGGATTTGCTGGATATATATGAGCTACCTCAAAAGTACGATAAATACGTCCATTTTTTTTGTGAGTTAAACGTTTGCCACAAATTGGACAACGTCCATATACCTCATCAAACAATACTTGTTTTTCATTATCAGAAAACAATCTTCTATTGTCTTGCAAACAAATCACCAACCTTTTCATTTATTTAAACTTACTATAACATAAAATAAAACAATATATTTTAATTATAACCTTAATTTACCACTAATCTCTTAATAATTATTTTAACAAGTTTTTATAAATTTAATACTATAAAAATAGTAACTAATCACTTTGTTGATATATATATTAATAATATTTCTGTAAACATTTATTTTTATTATCAAAACAATAAACTAAGCTTTATTGTTTTTCTTCTCAATCTTCATCATATATTTATTCACTTTATTAATATAGTATGGATCATTTTTTTCTTTTATTTTTTCTAAAATAAATTTAGCTTTTTCATATTCCTTAGCTTTAATATATAAATCTGGTAATCTAAATAGCCATTTAGAGCCTTCAAATAACAATCCTGTAGTATTCCATATATTTTCCCAAAACCTAATTAAACTTTTTAAATCTTTATTTTCTTTATATAACTGCTCTGTTCTTTGTATCAGTTCAATTTGCTCATCTTGTTTGTTCAATTTATCAAACCACTCTGGATCTCTTACTTTTAATAATTGCATGTACTTATTATTATTTTCTTTTATAGTATTGCTTATTTCTTGTAGTTTTTTATCAATTATTTCCTTGTAGTTATATCTATTATCATCATTGATAATTTTATTCATATCCCAAATAGTAAAAGAAGTATATTTATCATGTGAATGCATATAGGGTACATAAGCATTATCTTGTAATTCCAACTTTCCTTTATCTGTAAGAACATACTTCTCTATATCCTTATCTATAACAATAAAACCTCTTTGTTTTAAGGATTCTAATACTTTACCAACATTGCGAATACCATATTTATACCACCAATAACCAGGATATCCATTTTTAGGATTAGGATATTTAGAACAAAAATGTAACAATAATATTTCTGGTACATATAATCCATTTTTAGAAGAAATAGACATCTTTTTTCGTTCTTCAAATGGAATAACACATTCCTCAAACATAGTATTACCATAAGATTTTATTTGATAATATTCATCTGGCTTATAATACTTCTTTTCTGAATTAGGAATACTATCTGTTTCTTTTTTCAAATATTCTTCTACATCTATATTATTCATAATAATTACCCTCAAAACTAATATAAAATTTTTATTATTTTTCCATATTATATCTTCTTCTATAATACTCTATCGTTCTATACTCTAAAACATCTCTCATATTATCTACAAAAACTTTATTTTTTATAACCTCTTTTAGATTTTCATTTAAAGCTAATGCAAATCCTTCTTTTTCTACAAAGAAGCCTTTTCCTGAAACTTTTAGATATTTTATCGGCATGGTTTTTGCTTTTGCTAGATGTTGTTTATCTGTTATTTTTAAATATTTATCATAAGTCATATCACTTGCAAAATCTTTCCAGTTTTTATTTTTACTGAAAAACTCTTTCCATGTAGATAAAACATCTTCATCTGTTATCGCTAATTTTATATTTCCTTGATTATAAAAAGCATATAATATCGGCATTTTATATACTTTTTGCATATCTGTCGTTTCTATTAAATTGATAAAATCTCTGCCAATAGTTTTATATACTGCTTTTTCATCATCAGACAACTCATTTAAATCATTTAAGAAATCTAAATAATGTCTGAATGGATTTTCTTTTGCATGGCTCATACAGTATTGATAAATACTATCTTCCATATAAGTGAATAACTCCACTCTTGTTGGTCTTTGCTCTAATAATTCCTTGATACGAAAATATTCATTATTTATTTTTTCCTTCATGGTTAAAGTTTTCATATCCATTTGTTTAAATAAATCTATTAATTGCATATCGAAATCAAGGATACAATCGTCAGGTAAATCTTTTTCTTGATATACATAAGTTCTTTTGCCTTCTGTTGTACTTTCAGCCAATAGCGAAATAAATTTGCCTGCTTTTACATAATTGCCGATAAAATCCAATACATTTAAGTATTTTTTACCTTGATAAGTGCGAAGTCCTCTACCTAATTGTTGCAAGAAAATAATCGGCGATTGAGTAGGTCGCAAAAACATCACCATATCTACAGAAGGAATATCTACACCTTCATTAAACATATCTACAGAAAAAATGACTTTTATCTGCCCTTGTTTCAATTTATTTATAGCTTCTTTTCGTTCCATAGCATACGCGCCACTGGCTTCACTGTAGACCGCCACCGAAGCAATACCTCGTTTATTGAAGTCTTTCGCCATCATTTCTGCATGTTGTTTAGAACAGCAAAAAGCTAAAGCTTGCTTTGAAGCATATTTTTGATAATATTTATAAATTAATTCAAATCTTTTTGTATTAGTTTGATAAATATTTGTGAGTTCTTCTTCATTATATCGACCTTTCACTAAATGCAAATGTGAATAATCTGTTTCGTCATATATACCATAATAGTGAAAAGGCACTAATATTCCTTTATTTATCGCTTCTTTTAAAGTTATTTCATAAGGCACATTATAATCACATAATTCATATATATTTTTTCCATCTAAGCGCTCTGGGGTGGCAGTTAAGCCTAAAAGAAATTTTGGTTTGAAATAATTCACTATTTTTTTATACTGAGCAGTAACTGCATGATGAAATTCATCTATGATGATATATTCAAAATAATCTCTAGGAAAATATGCTTCATTTAAGTATTCATCTTTAGCCAATGTCATAACAGAAGAAAAAATCATGGATTTATCTTTATCTTTTTGTCTTCCATAAAAAAGCCCATAATCTTCAGATTTACGAACATTTTTAAAAGCTTCTACTGCTTGATATAAAATTTCTTCTCTATGTGCTACAAATAATATTCTTTTATAATTAGCTGAGTCAAATGCTGATAAATACGTTTTGCCAATGCCTGTGGCTGCATGAATTAAAGCTTTTGTCGCTCCTTCATTTCTGCTGTTATTCAAAGCATATAAAGCTTCTATCTGTACCCCTCTTGGCTGAATTAATGGCGTGATATTTTTATTTTCTGTTTTATATTGTTCTAAATCCTTAATTATTGCTGGTTTTCGCCAATATTTAGCATATCTATATAATTCTTCATCAGTAATAACAATAGCATGATTATAAAATAAATCCTCAAAAGTCATAAAAAACTGCTGAAAACTATCTTTATCCAGTAAATTATTAAATCTATAATTCCATTCAATACCTGAAGTTAAAGCACTTCTTGAGATATTTGATGAACCTATATATATTTCACTATAGTCATCATAATGAAAAAAATATGCTTTGGGGTGAAATGAATGTGTATTATCATCATAAAATCTTAAATCTACTTGATTATTTAATTCTTGTTTTATTAAGTACAAGGCTGATGGCTGTGTTATATTTAAATAATTTCCTGTCAAAATCCTTATCGGTATTTTCTTAACTACTGCTTGTTTCAAATCTTTTAGAAGTAACCGCACTCCAGACTCCATCAAAAATGAAACAATGATATCTATTCTTTTTGCCTTATCTATACTGTTTTTTAATTGAAAATATAATTGCTTAGATTTTGTCTGTCCACCAGTTAAAACATTCGTAAAATCTCTTATTTCTTCCTTAAGATTAGATTGAGCCATTTTTCATTTCCTCGCTGTGGTCTTACGTCTGCTGTTATCCATTGTTCTTCTACTTTTATATTGTCTACATTGGCAATCAATTTAGCAAAGCTATCTTCTGTCATATCTGTGAAATATCTGCCATTTCGCTCGCCAGAAAAATCTCCATATTTAAATGATGTATAGATTATGCCTTCATCTTTTAGAGCCTTACTCATTCTCTTAAAAACATCAACTAAATCATCTAAAGATAAATGCAATATAGAAGAACAAGCCCATATACCATCATATTTATTTACTCTAGATAATTCATTAAAATACATATGACGAACTTTTATCTTCGTATATTCACTAGCGATTTTGCAAAGTTCTATCGAGCCATCTATTGCCTCTACATTAAAATCTTTAGCTAAAAAATATTTCGTATCTCTACCAGAACCACAGCCAAAATCTAAAATATAACCTTTAGCTGGCAATTTATTTATAAACTTATCTTGAGTAGCCTTAAAATCCACATTCAAAGTTCCCTCAACGAATTCTTTAGCATTAGTATCATAATAATTTATAGTCTTATTTAACATAAAATAAACCCTTCTCAAATATATCAATATATTATTTTATTATACACTATCTATTTAACTAAAAAATTAATAAAAAAAGGATATGACTTTATGCCATATCCTTTACTTTTTTACTATCTCACTTTATTTAAACTTTTCAAATCTGTATTTTTACTATACATCAGGATATTTTTTATGGTCAACTTCACTCATAAACATATTAAGCGGACATATATAATCTTTATATTCCCCATACAAAGCTCTATACACTACAAACTGCTCCTTCGTTTCCATATGTTTAGCAACTGTTATAATCAAATATTTATTATTTTTGAAATGAAGCCATATCTCTCCTGCTTTTAACAATTCTCTATTTATTATTTTTATAATCATTTAAAATATTTTTTATAGTATCCAATAATAATCTAAAATTACTAAAATCTATATTTCTATAATTAGCCTTTACATGCTTAGAAAATGTATCTTTTCCTATACATGTTTCATTATCATTAGATTTTCTATCAAAAGTTCTATTATCTATTTTTTGTTTTAATAAATCATCTTTAAATAAATCTTCTATTTCACAATTTTTCTTATCATTAACTAATGGTATCACCATTACATATAAATTTTCTTTAATTTTTAGAAAACGATTTTTTATTATATCATCTTTTTTATTACTTAGTCTATCATTATTAAAAAGTTTTGCTACTGGCTTCTTATTTTTTTTACCCGAAGTATTAAATTCATTATCATAAAGTAATATTACTGGATTTTTAGGTTTTATATTCACTATCTTAAAAAAATCTTCAATATAATTTTCATAACCATTTTTTACTTTATCAAAATAATAATTACAAATATTTATTAATGTATCTGCACCAGTTTTATTTACATCTAAAAAATAATTTATTCTTTTTGTTCTATTAAAAAAATCTATTTTATATTCAAAATTTCCATTTTTATTTTTAATAATTAACTCTGGATACTCTTTATATAAACTTTTTAAAGCTGCTTGTATATACAATTTATCTGTTTTTCCTTCTGTTATAAGTAAATGAAAATCTTCCCTCTAATTGATTAATCGTTCCTTCCTTTCCATCTATAAAAAATCTACCTGTTTTATACAAACTATCTGCCATTGCTCTAGTTTTTTTATAATATTCTCTATTAATATTTAATTTTTTATTTACTACAATACCTGTAACCTCTTGTCTAGAATTATTATATTGAATACGACTCTTCTCTTCATTAATCTTAAACCCAAATTTATCTATTTCTTCCACCAACTCTTTATAAAAATTATTATATATTTTTATAAATTCTTTTTCATTTGTTGAAAAAGTTAAATCATCTGCATATCTTGTATAATCTAATTTATATTTTTTTGCTAAATTTAATACTCTTACATCAAATATATTACAAATTAAATTTGTAATAATGGGCGAAGTTGGGGCACCTTGTGGTAAACACCCATGATAACATGTTAATTGAGCAATTATAATTGCTATTTCTTTTGGCAATTTAAAATATATATTTTTTTCAAAATATCCTTTTACCCTTCCAAAATGAAAACAATCAAAAAAATCTTTTAAATCAAAATTTATGACATATAACTTATTTCTATGTATTTTAGCATTAGTTATAAAACTTTTTTTCTCTTCAAATCCATGTGAAAGTTTATTATTTATTTTTTTATTTTTATAAATATCTCTTTTATAAATTGATAAAGCTCTAGCTAAATTTCTTTGAATAAATTTCAAAAAATTTTTTGGAGCATTTATTTTTCTTACTCCACCATTTTTCTTTGGTATATCAAATGAAATATACATATTTTCTACTTTTTTTACGTATAAAACATATGTCAAATTGCTTTTAGATATATTTAATATATTTGCTAAATCACTTTTAGTTTTTATATTATTTATTCCACACATAAAATATCACCCAATAGAAAATGCGTATGGTTACTCATTATGCAACATTAAGGGCAATAAGTTTATATTCACCTATGCATCTTAATAGTTTAACTGAAGGAAGCTGTATACTTACCTTTTATTTCAATACTTGCGAAACACAAGTCCACAATCTAACCATACGCTTATCTTTATTATAATAAAATTATTTGTACATTTCAAATATCTATATTTATAATATATCACTCATAAATATATTTCATGTCTTTCTAGTTAAAAAAACTATCCCTATCTTGCCTTTAGCACAATAATCTCTCACTGTTCTTTCCGACAAATTCCATTTTGACGCTATTTGTGCTACTGAACAATATTTCATAATCTCACCTTCAATTCTTTTTAATTTTATGCCGATATCGGCAAGTTATCAACCAAAAACATCAATTATTTTTCAATTTTATTTTGCCGATAAAAAAATAGCAGATACATTTGTACCTGCTATTTCTTAATTTACTTATTGATTATTCGCTTTCTTCGATTGAATATATCCATACCCTATAACTATAATCGCTATGATTAAAATTCCTAATATTATTGGATGACTCTTCCATAAAGACATTATAATCAAACAAGGAATTATAAGTATAATACCTGCAATAATACCAACACTTATTAATACACCGAACCAACCATTTAATTCGCTTATAGGTCCATCACTTATCATTGTATGCGATTTCCTATAAGCATTAAATATTTTATAGGTCAAATATCCCCAAAGAGGAACGAAAATTATCATAAAAAGTACATCAAGCATCTTATATCCTCCAAAAATCTTATAAATACAATTTATATCATTATTATCCTATTGATTAAGATATTTTCCCATAAACTAAAAAGGTCAAAATAAATATTAATAAGGCTATTTATAAAAATTAATTTTTTATTTTCATATTACGATTAAATTTACTATTATCATCAAATTATCAACGAAAACTAATACTCATCTTTAATTTGCCAATAAAAAAATAACAGATACATTTGTACCTGCTATTTTTATTTAGACTATATTTAAATATTTTCCAAGTTTTTCTGTTTAGTTTCTACACCTAAAGCAAATACTGCTACAGCAATAATGATAAATACACTAGCAAACATATAGAAAACAGTATGCATATCACTGCCAGCTTCTATCATCATACCTACAACAAGTGGAGCAGCCATACCACCGATACGACCGACACCTGCTGCCCAACCACTGCCCATAGCACGGATAGCTGTTGGGTAAAGTTCTGGTGTATAAGTATAAACAACACCCCATGCACCAAGATTGAAGAAGGACATCACACAGCCCCAGAAAATAATCAATTCTGCACTTTGAGCTTGTCCGAAGAAATAACTTGCTACACCACTCATACATAAGAATAAAGATAATGTATATTTTCTGCCTAATTTATCCACGAGCCATGCTGCACAGAAATATCCAGGAAGCTGAGCAAAGGTAATTAAAAGCACATATTCAAAAGTTTTTACAAAGGCAAAACCTTGCTGATAAACGATAGCAGGAAGCCATGTAAAAATTCCATAATAACTATAAACAATACCAAACCATACAATCCAAAGCATGATTGTTCTTGCTAAATATTTACCAGACCATAAATCTTTTAATTTTGGTTTTTCTGTAGGTGTATCATCAGTTGTTACTTTTAAATCGTCTTTATATTTAACACCAAGACGCATTTCTAAATCATCTACAATTTTTTGAGCTTCTTCTACTTTGCCTTTAGATAATAAATATCTTACAGATTCAGGCATATGCAAACGAATGAAAAATACATAGATAGCAGGTAAAGCACCAATGATAAAAGCATAATGCCAACCATAAACAGGGATGAATAAGTAAGCGATACAAGCAGCTGCTATCCAGCCCACGCCCCAGAAGCTTTCTAATAAGACGATAAATCTACCGCGTAAATTAGTTGGCGCATATTCAGACATGAGTGTCGCCGCTACTGGAAGTTCACCGCCTAGACCAAAACCAACGAAGAAGCGGAAAATCAACAAGGATTCATAACTCCATGAAACTGCACAAAGTCCTGTGGCTATACTATATAAAATTACTGTTGCAGAAAATACAGCTTTACGACCGAATTTATCAGCGATAGAGCCTGCTATTACTGCCCCTATTGCCATACCTACAAGACCGATAGAGCCGATAGCCCCCATCTGTCCAGCGGACAAACCCCATTCTTTACCAAGTACAGGTAATACGAAAGCGATAAGCCCTGTATCCATCGCATCAAATAACCAACCAAGACCTGTGATAACTAATAATTTATAATGGAAACTACCTACAGGCAAAGCTTCCAATCTTTGTAATAACATCAATTCCACTCCTTAATATATTTAAAAGTCTTTTATGTAAATTTATTTTTCTATGAAGATAAATAAATTTTTAGCTTATACAGCTTTTGATATAAATTTAACAAAGCCATTTAACTTACCCCTTATTAAATATTTTTTGATATTATACATCAAATATTAACAGCTGACAAGACAGTAATATATGCAAATATTTTCAACTTGTCAATAAGAAGTCGTTTTTACTGCTAAACGAAGCAGTGATTTTATTCGATTATGATATAATTAAGCCAATATATTTTTGATAAATTTGTGAGGTAATCTTATGTTAGAATTCATCATTGGCAGAGCAGGAAGTGGCAAAACCACAGCTTGTTTAAATGCCATTAAAGAAAAATTAATCCATTCACCGACAGGGAAACCTCTAGTTATATTATTGCCTGACCATATGACTTTTGCAATTGAACGTCAATTAGCTTTGGAATTAAAAGATTATGGCGGTTTTACTAGAGCTTATGTCTTGGGCATGAGTAGACTTGCCTATCAAGTATTAATGCGTTGCGGTGGGATACTCCATCCACATCTCAATGAAATCGGCAAGGAATTATTATTATCTAGAGTTTTAAGTTCTACAAAACTCTCTATCTTAGCCAAGGCTGCTCGCCAACATCATTTCACAGCTTCTGTATCACAAATCATTGAAGAATTCAAAACTTCTGGTATCAGCGTTACTACTTTGCAAGATATTTTAACGCTTATTGATAATGATTCACTCAAACAAAAATTGAGCGATTTAACTTCTATTTACGCTGGTCTTGATGAACAGATGGCTGGTCGTTATCACGATAGCGAAGATATGATGGAACTTGCGATCAAAAAATTACCTGAATGTACATGGCTCCAAGATGCTGAAATCTGGATAGATGGTTTTGATGCTTTCAATCCTCAACATTTTCGCGTAGTCGAACAATTATTAGCATTAGCTAGCGATATTCATTTAACATTATGCATCAATAATCTAAATGATATTGAACATGAAGCACCTACTGCTTTATTTCATCGCCAATTCAATGTATTTCAACAGATAAATAATATGGCTAAAAAATTAGCTCTACCTACAAAGATAACTACACTTACAGCAAATCACCGCCATAAACAACAAGATTTAGCCTTTATCGAAGAGCAATTATTTAAATTTCCTTTGACGAAAAAAAATTATACTGGCGGTCTTCAAATAGTCGAAGCACCTAACCGCCGTTTGGAATGTGAAGCTGTCGCCTGTGATATTTTGCGTCTATGTCGCGAAGAAAATTATCGCCATTATGATATCGGTATTTTAATCCGCAGTAATGAAGATTATAGCGAATTATTGCAAGCTGTCTTGAATGATTTTAATATTCCTTATTTCAGCGATAGTAAGCGACAAACTGCTCATCATCCTCTAGCTGAATTAATCCGCTCTAGTCTAGAAGCTATTTCTACATGGCAATATGAACCATTATTTCGAGCTTTTAAGACTGATTTCTTCAATGATAAATATTTGCAAATGCTTAAAAATCTCGAAGAAAATACAGATGAAATAAATTTAAATTTGACAGAACAAAAAGCTATCGCTCGCAAAGCCATTGATAAATTGGAAAATTACGTTTTAGCTTTTGGTCTTCGCGGTCGCAATCGCTGGTGTGAAGAAAGCGATTGGCGTTTTTCTCATCATAAACAAATTGACTCTATGGGCACAGATTTGGAAGAAGAAGCTAATTTCACTGCTATAAATTTAACTAGACGCAGTTTAGTCGCTCCTTTAGAGAAATTCTATACTGCTTGCCAAAATTCGCAGACTATCGAGGAATATACGCTTGCCCTATATGATTTTCTGATCGATTTACAAATACCGACTCAATTACAATTATGGGAAAAAATAGCCCAAGAACAAAATGATATTGCCCTTGCCAAAGAACATCATCAAATTTGGGATAATATCATTGAATTGATGGATCAATTAGTGCAGACATGTGGCAAAGATTATATCAATCTTGAAAATTATTTAAAATTAATCAATGATGGCTTAGATAGTATTCAGATTGCTTTGATACCACCTGGATATGATTATGTTACACTTGCACCATTTGAACATAATACTTTAAACAACAAGAAGGCTATTTATATTCTAGGTGCTAATGAAAAAATCATGCCTCGCCATAGTAAAACAGAAGGTATCTTAAGTGATGCTGAACGTTTATTGATGGCAAGTCTAGGGCTGAATATCTCTAGCGGTACAATGGAAGATAATTTTGCCGAAAGATATCTTCTCTACAAAGGCTTTTCCTTAGCTACAGATTATCTTTGGGTATCTTATGCTCTAGCTGATGGCGAAGGAGCTGGACTGAATAAATCCATCTTGATAACTAGATTACAAAAGATTTTGCCTAAAGCAAAGTTCACAGCTATTCCTCTAGATAAAATAATCTCTTATCCAAGCGATTTTACGCTAGAAAAAAATCCTTTAGATAGCTCATTTGCGATAAAAACCATGCAAGTATCTACAACAAGAAAGACACTTAGCCATTTGACTTCCGCTCTTCGCCAAGCTCGTGATGGTGAAGATTTAGCGTCATTTTGGCAAGATGTTTATAATTATCTCTTAACTGCTGATGTGCCTTTATCTACGGCACTACAAAGTATTTTCGCCCAAGCACCAAAACCTGTATTGCCAGCTGATTTAGCTAGTAAATTATATACGAAACGCAAAACACTTCGTGGCAGTGTAACACGCTTTGAACAATTCTTTAATTGCCCGTTCAAACATTTTGCTCATTATGCCTTAAATCTACAAGAACGCAAAGAATTTAAATTTACCGCTCCAGATTTAGGGATTTTACTCCACGCTATCATGCACCAATTTGGAGAAATCCTCGTAAAACGACAAATATCATGGCAAGATGTAACTCATGAACAATGTCAACAAATCTGCAAACAAATTATCAAGACGATTGCTCCTAAATTGCAAAATGAAATTCTCTTAAGCTCCAATCGCTATAGACATCTTTTGCAGAGAATTGAGCAATTATCCATTGATTCTTTGATGCGTCTAGTAGAATTTGCCAAACACAGTGAATTTTCACCTAAAGCTTTAGAACAAGATTTCGGTGCTAATAGCTCCATGCCTCCTTTATTATTCACAGATGAAGATAATCACAAAATAGAAATCATTGGACAGATTGACCGCATTGATTTCAATGATAATTACTATCTAGTCATTGACTATAAATCAGGCAATGCTTTTATTAATCTACTACAAGTATATTATGGCTTGAAATTACAACTTTTGACGTATCTTTTAGTAGCTCAAAATACTACTTTGCAATTATATAATATGGAAAATGCCATTCCTGCTGGTATTTTATATTGCTTTTTAAAAACGCCTATCATCACAGGTACTAATAAATTATCCGTTCAACAAATTAAAACAGAAATTGAAAAGAAAATGCGTATGCCAGGCTGGGTACTAGCAGACCCTGAAATCATCAAAAAAATTGATGACTCCTCTAATTTCATCAAAGTGCGTTTAAATAAAAATCAAGATGATATCTCCGCTCAAAGTCGTTCCTATGTAAAAACAGCAGAAGAATTCGATTTATTGATGAAACATATCGAAAATACTTTAAAAGAAGCTGGCAGTGAAATTTTAAAGGGCAATGCTGATATCGCACCGTATAAATTAAAAGATGAAACAGCTTGCAAATACTGCCCATATATCGCCATCTGTCGCTTTGATAAATATATATCCGGCTATAATTATCGAGAAATAAATCAACTCAATGACGAAGAAATCATTGAAAAATTAAAACAGAAAGAAGGAATTCCATGCCTTGGTCAGCACAGCAACAACAAGCTATAAATACTTATGATAAAAATATCCTCGTAGCCGCAGCTGCTGGCTCAGGGAAAACTTCTGTATTAGTAGAGCGTGTAATTCAACGCATTGTAAATAAAACATGCGATATCAATCAAATACTTGTCGTTACTTTCACTAATGCAGCCGCATCTGAAATGCGTGAACGTATAGCCAGTGCCATCACAGAGAAATTATCCGATAAAGATAAAGAGCGTCAACTCGTATTATTAAACGCTTCTTCGATCTCCACACTTCATGCTTTTTGTCAAAATATCATTCGCCAATATTTCCATCAATTAGGCTTAGATCCTAAATTTCGTCTTGCTAATCCTCAAGAAATTGAATTGTTAAAACTCGATGTACTTGAAGAACTCTTTGAAACGAATTATGACAAAGATGATAATGAAGACTTTCTAGAATTCACTGACACCTATGGCAATGAACGTGGCGATGATAGCACCTATGATATTATCTTAAAATTATATGAATACTCTCGCAGTCAGCCTTTTCCTTTACAATGGCTTAAAGCTCTACCTTCATATTTTCAAATCAATAATGCTGATGAACTCAATGATTGCCCATGGCTACAGATAATCAAAAACAATGTCAAAGATGGTTTAAATATAGCCATAGACAATAGCCAAAAGATGTATCAATTAGCTACAGACTTAAACTTACCACCTTATGCAGATATCGCCAGTGAAGATTTAGCTTTTCTTTATGATTTAAATAACTTAATCGACACTTCATGGCAGGAATTTTTTAATTTAATCAATGAATTTAAATTTAAAGCTCTGCGAATTTCTAAAAAATTCTCTGTAAATGAAGAAGATAAAGCTACCATCTCCGCTCTTCGTGATGAAACTAAGAAAATCATCAAGCAATTAAAAGAGCATTATTTTACGCAAACTATTGAAGATACACTCTCCGATATGCCTCAATTGTATAAACAAGCCAATAGTTTATGTAATATAACCATAGAATTTTCTCAAGCTTTTAGTAAAGCTAAAAATGAACGCTCTTTAGTCGATTTTTCCGACCTTGAACATTTCACTTTGAAATTGCTCACTGAAGAAAATTCTACTGCTGAAAAACTGATACCTTCATCAATCGCCCAGACACTACAAGAAAAATATGTAGAAATCATGGTCGATGAATACCAAGATACAAACGGAGTTCAAGAAGCTATTTTAAATCTAATCGCTTCACGCACTAAACCAAATTTATTTTTTGTCGGCGATGTAAAACAAAGCATTTATAAATTCCGTTTAGCTGAGCCAGAATTATTCTTAGCTAAATATCATCAATACCCTCATGAAGAAGATTGTCTTCGCATTGATTTAGCCCAAAACTTCCGCAGTCGCAAGGAAATCCTCGATGGCGTCAATTTCATCTTTTCTCAAATCATGACTATAAAAGCTGGAGAATTATCTTATGGTAAAGATGAAGCCTTATACTGCGGTTTTGATTATCCTCAAAGTGAATTTTTGACTTTAAAATCACCGATTGAATTAACATTATTGGATAAACAGCAAAAATTAACTTTAACTGATAATGATGATAGTGATAATGAAGACACTGTACAAGGCTTTCAAGCCGAAGCTAAATATATTGCTCTTCGCATAAAAGAATTGATGAATAAACAGCCTTTAGTCTTTGACAAACATACAAAAACTTATCGCCCTATAAAATGGAAAGATATCGTTATCCTACTGCGTTCTGTTCAAGATAAAGCTAAGATATTAGCTGATGTACTTCGCGAAGATAATATTCCTGTATATGCCACTATCGAAACGGGATATTTCCAAGAAACAGAAGTTCGCATCATGCTTTCATTATTGCAAATAATCGACAATCCGCAACAAGATATACCACTGACTGCGATTTTGTACTCACCTATATTTAATTTCACCGTTGAAGATTTAGCTCATATCCGCCTTATCAATCCGCAATTAAATATGTATGAAACTTTATTATTCATGACATCTATTAATGAACTACAAGAACAACTACTCCCTGTAGATAAAAAAGTATTTGCTAAATTGCAGATTAAAGTAAATGATTTTCTTACTAAATTGCACTATTGGCGAGATTATGCCCGCAGTCATAGCGTACCTGAATTGATTTGGCTATTGCTCAATGATACAGGATATTATGATTATGTAGGTGGCTTGCCTGAAGGCTCTGTACGCCAAGCGAATTTAAGAGCACTCTATGACCGAGCTTTCAATTATGAGCAGACTTCTTTCCGCGGTCTTTTCCGCTTCTTGCGTTTTATCCATAAAATGCAACATATGGGAAATGATTTAGCTGTAGCTAGAAATCTAAGTGATAGTGAAGATGTAGTGCGTATCATGAGTATTCATAAGAGCAAAGGTCTTGAATTTCCTGTAGTAATTCTTGCTGATATCGGCAAACAATTCAATCTTAAAGATGTTCAAGAAAGTGTTCTCTTTCATAAAAAACTCGGCTTAGGTCTTTATGTAAATGATGTCAAACATCACTATCGCTATCAAAATTTATCTCGCCAAGCTATCATTCAGCAAATCGTCAAGGAGTATAAAGCTGAAGAAATGCGTATATTATACGTAGCTATGACTAGAGCTCGTGAAAAACTCATACTCACAGGTACTGTTCGCAATATGGAAAAATTTGCTCAATATGCTTGTTCTCAATTGCAAACGACGACAAAAACTCTACCTGATTATTTCATCATGCAGGCAAAATCGTATTTAGATTGGCTAGCTCCTGCTATCGCTCGCCATAAAGATGGCTTAACTTTACGTCAATCAGCTACAAATGAAAGTGCTGTTTTATTAGATGATCCTTCACAATGGCAAATTTCTCTAATCAACTCATTAGATATCACAGATAAAACTATAATTTCCACTGTAAATGAAGATATCATCAATAAAGTAAAAAAATTACAACCATTGCCAGCTACAAAGCAAAAAGACAATATTGATAAATTATTGAATTGGTCTTATCCTCATCAAGAGGCATTATCCATTCCAGCAAAATTATCCGTTACTGAAATCAAACAGCAATTTGCTTCAACCGATTATGTTCCTCAAGATGATAATGCTCAAATGCTATTTGCGGAAACTAGCTTTAAACGACCACAATTCTTACAAAAACAAACAAAAATGACTGCTACAGAATATGGTAGTTTAATGCATACAGTGATGCAACATTTAGATTTTCATGGCGATTTATCCGATAAAGGCATATTAGCCCAACTTCACAATTTAGCTGATAGAGAAATAATTGACAACCAGCATATAAATAAAATCTACCGCAAAAATATCCGTGAATTTTTATTTTCACCGCTAGGCATGCGCATTCAAAAAGCAAAATCACTACAAAGAGAATTGGCTTTTAACCGCATGATTAATGCTAAAGTCTATTATCCTCAAGCTGAAGATAATGATACTATCTTTATCCAAGGTATTATCGACTTATTAGTCGAAGAAGATGATGGCTTGATTTTATTGGATTACAAAACAGATAATTGCACACAAGCAGAAGCTAAAGCAAAATATGCCATGCAAATAGAACTCTATGCTCAAGCAGCCAGTGAAATCATGCGAAAACCGATTAAAGAAAAATATCTCTATCTTTTTCATGATGCTAGCTTGATAAAGATGTAGATTTAGTTATACAATTAACTAAATCGGATAACTATAAACGTATAAAAGGAGATTTTTAATGTATAAATTAATAGCCCTTGATATGGACGGCACTTTATTTAATTCTGACAAGCAAATCACTGATAGAACAAAAGAAACTTTAGCTCAAGCTAGAGCTTTAGGTGTAAAAATTGTCCTCGCTTCTGGTAGACCACTTGCTGGACTTCAACCACCACTTAAAGAATTAGATTTAATTCATGAAGGCGAATATGTTTTAAGCTTCAATGGTGCTTTAATCGTTGATGCTAAAACTGGTGAAGCTGTATCTAAATGTATTTTAAAAGGCTCAGATTATAAAAAATTATTTCAATTAGCTCAAGAATTAGGCGTACATTGCCAAGCATTCTCTCCTAGTCATGGCTTAATCACTAACGAAACTAGCCAATATACAGAACATGAAGCTAGTATCAATCAAATTGATATCAATATCATCAATCCTTTAACAGATATTACAGATGAAGAAGATATCATCAAAGTTATGTTCATTGATCCACCAGAAATTTTAGATGAAGCTATCGCAAAACTTCCTGCATGGATTAAAGAAGATTTCAATGTATTTAAAAGCGCTCCTTTCTTCTTAGAAATCACTCATAAAGATGTCGATAAAGGTGCTGGATTATTACATCTTGCTGATTATTTAAATATCAAACAATCCGAAACTATGGCATGTGGTGACCAAGGCAATGATTACACTATGATTAAAGCTGCCGGTCTTGGCGTTGCTATGGAAAATGGCATTGATAAAGTAAAAGCTATCGCCGATTATGTAACTGATACAAACGATAATGATGGTGTAGCTAAAGCCATTGAAAAATTTGTTTTAAATAGATAAAATAACTCAAAATAAATAACCCTCAACAGTTATCCATAAAACAACTATTGAGGGTTATTTTCTATTAATCATTAAATTATAAATTCATAATTATGCTCTACTTGTTAAAATATCATCATGTGCTCTAGCATATTCTACGATTTGTATAAAGCGCAATCCACCGATGGAATCACGGCTAACTGTAATCCATGTTAAATACATTGGTGTATCAGTCCAACGGAATTTATCCTTTTTCGTATAATAAGATTCATCACCAAAACAAATAGAAGTCTGTTCTATATTCAACTTACATTGAGTGATTGTATAATAATTAAATTCTGAAGACATTGGCACATTATTTATTTTCTTTTCCTGATAAATAATGATATTCTTATTGATAGAACCGTCTTCATTTCTTGCATATTTTATGCTATTTGTATCGAAGGCATAATTATAATCTTCTGCAGGTCCAATATCAAAGGCTTGCCAATTATATGTTTGTGTATTTTTTTCTTCACTTTGAGCAAAAGCTACACAAGTATTTACAATCAATAACATCATCAATAAATAAATTACTTTTATTGTTTTATTCATTAAAAATCACAACCTTTTATTTAAATTTATTAACTTAGAAAAGAGGTATTTTATGGCACCAAAATCAACTTGGGAAACTTTTACCTTTGTATCCGGCATTGGTTTTCACTTTGTAATCACTATTGGCGTTTGTATTTTCTTGGGGCAAAAAGCTGATATCTACTTTAACTCTACACCTATTTTCACTTTAATTGGCATCATCTTAGGTGTAATCACCGCTGTTTACACTGCCTATAGAAAAATCAAAGATGTCAATAAATCTTAAGGAGTATCTATGATTAAATATATCGTTAAAGCAGATATCAAAGAACAATTAGCTAAAGATTACTTAAAACACCATGAAAATATATCTTCTACATTATGGAAAAAAATCAAACGACAAGATGAATTTTTCGTAAATGGTCAAAAAGTTCGCGCTACACAGGCAATAGTAAAACCAAATGACATCATTGAATACAATCTTCCTGTAACTTCCAAAGTAGAAGCTATACAAATACCCTTAAATATTGTCTTTGAAGATGATTATTTCTTAATCGTAGATAAAATAGCTGGTATGCTCACTCACCCATTGACATTTGAAAATACTCATACTCTAGCTAATGGCGTGATGTATCATTTTGCTAAAACTAATCAAAATGTAGGCTGTCATCCACTTTATCGCCTTGATAGAAATACTTCTGGCCTCGTCGTTTTTGCTAAAATGCCACAATTACAACATCAATTAGCCAATAACCACCAAAAATTTCAAAGATATTACTATGCATTAGTTCATGGAAAACTCTCACAAAAACAAGGGCAGATAAATGCACCTATTGGTAGAAAAAAAGATAGTATCATTCTGCATGAAGTCAATGATGAAGGCAAACATGCCATCACCAATTATCGCGTAATCAAAGAATTTGAAAATTATTCTTTAATTGAACTATGGCTAGAAACAGGGCGAACACATCAAATACGTGTGCATATGTCTTATCTTGGTCATCCATTATTAGGAGATGACCTCTATGGTGGCAAATTAGACTTAATCGCTCACCATGCTCTTCATGCTTATAAATTAAAATTCCCTCACCCTTTTACCCATGAAAAAATTTGTATCTCAAGTCCTATGCCAGATGATATGGCAAAATTAATCATAGATTAGGAATTTGCCAATTTATAGGTTTTTCCCCCACAGCTTCTAAAAAAGCATTTACCTTAGAAAATGGTCTACTGCCGAAAAATCCATTAAATGCAGATAATGGACTTGGATGTGCAGACTCTACGATGAAATGTTTCGGATTAGTAATCATTTTTTTCTTTTTGCGAGCAGGTGCTCCCCATAAGACAAAAGCTATAGGTTTTTCACGTTCATTTAAGATTTCAATAATTCTATCTGTGAATTTTTCCCAACCCATATTGCGATGAGAATTCGCTTGATGTGCTCTCACTGTAAGTACAGTGTTTAGTAATAATACACCTTGCTGTGTCCATGGTTTTAAACAACCATTATTTGGTATTTCACAGCCTAAATCTTCTTTTAACTCTTTGAAAATATTCACAAGTGAAGGTGGAGCTTTTACTCCAGGTTTTACAGAAAAACTAAGTCCATGTGCCTGACCATCACCATGATAAGGGTCTTGACCTAAAATCACGACTTTTGTATCATGATAACTTGTGTAATGGAGAGCATTGAAAATATCATACATGTCTGGAAATATCTGTCTTGTTTTATACTCATCTACTAAAAATTTACGAAGTTCTAAATAATATGGTTTCTTCAATTCTGGATTTAAAAATTCAGCCCAATCATTATGAAAAATCTCCATAAATTACACCTCTTTCTCATTTAAATATCATTATTTTTATTATACCAAAATATTAACAATAGGAAAAACAACGGAGGTATGCAATGAGCAATCATTTAAAAGGTATTTTAATGGTATTATCTTCTACTGCGATGTGGGGTCTTGTAGGAATTTTAGTTCAATATTTGATAAGTAGTGAATATTTCACACCTGAATGGCTTGTTAATACACGCTTACTTGCCAGCGGTATAATTCTTCTAGTTATTACTTATCTTTTCTATGAACGAAATATATTTAAAGTATTAAAAAGAGATTTCGTATCTTTATTATTATTAGGTGTAATTGGGCTTTTAGGTTCACAATATGGCTTTTACCAAATGCGAGCGTAAAGCCCCTAAATTTATTTATGGGGATATAAGCTCGCTAAAAAACAAT